>Ga0116129_1000016_pt1 | contig 121695 bp, 102 predicted proteins | sample June2015DPH_17_2_FD_89732 | JGI IMG/M metagenome (GOLD analysis project Ga0116129, IMG submission 89732) | Peatland microbial communities from SPRUCE experiment site at the Marcell Experimental Forest, Minnesota, USA - June2015DPH_17_10 | ecosystem: Environmental > Terrestrial > Soil >... | reverse complement strand
GTGCGGCAGGTTGCGCGGTAGCCGGCGCGGTAAACGGAACAACCCAGAGGACCAATAGAGCGGGTAGGCAAAGGTAACGCATAGCCCACTATTGTATGCGAACCTACATCAAGCGGGGGCGGTTCTGTTCGTTGAGGACGAGCCCGTCGAAAATCGCCAGTACCTGTTTCCGGTACTCGTAGACGCGCTGCAGGTTTTCGAGGAAACTGGCCTCGAAATCCCTGGCGCGCATCCACTTGTCGAGCATACTGCGGGGCACGTCGATATCCTGGCGGAGATCCTCTACGTCATGGCCGCGCAGAAACAGGCCGTAAAAGAACGCCGCCTCCCGTTGGGGCGCTAGGGGGTCGAAATCGTCTCTCGCCGTCATAAGACGTCTCAGCGAAAATGTCAGTATAACGGCGCGCGCAAGCCCATGGCAAGTCCATTTCTTTCGCGTTACGATTTCAAACCTTGGTACCCTTAACTATTTGGAGGATTCGCACGTTGCCAACCTTAATTCCCGCCCCGACCCGGGTTGAAGCCGCCGGCAATAAGCGCAAGCTCATCGACGAATACGTCGGCCGCGTGAACTCCGCGACTTCGGCCGCCAGCATCGCGCACATGCGCAGTCCGGGAGGCTGGCAGGAACCCGGACAAACGCCCGAGTTTGACGAATTCACTGTAGTTCTGAAAGGGATTCTACACGTGGAACACAGCGGCGGATCGATGGACGTCCGCCCCGGCCAAGCCGTGATTGCGCACCAGGGCGAGTGGATCCGGTACAGCACTCCGGAACCGGACGGCGCCGAATATATCGCCGTCTGCCTGCCCGCTTTCTCAATGGAAACCGTTCACCGCGACGCTTGATCCCGCAGCTCTCCTGAAGCAGCCGAGGCGATTTCGGCGCGGACCATTCTTTCTCCCGATGCGCGCGTCCGGAATTCGTACCGCTCGATGCGCACTGCGGCTATATCCGCTTCCGACCGGATCACGCGCCCTATCGCCACGAATTTCAACGGACAGGAGCCGTCCAGCTTCGCGGGCCAGTGTACCGATAACTCGACCGTACGGCCGAGCGGCAGTTGTTCCTCGGTGGTGAACAACACCCCACCGCTGCCGATATTTAAGGTCTTCCCCGTGCCGCTCACCCGGGATAATTTATGCATAACCCGGTAGCGCAGCTCTTCGCAAACGGGAAACCGTGTGGTGCGCCTCCGATTAGCGGGGCCTCCGGGTGTTTCTGTCACCTCGTACCTACGCAGTCCCATGATGTTGTTCATTGTGCTTCGGCAAGGCACGTCATTCAATAGCCCGAAAGCTTCATTAAGCTAAGGCCGGCGTGGTACTTTGGTATGCTTCTGCGCCCAAACTGTCCATCTAGTCCGTTTGTTATGCTGACGTAATGGACAGCGACCAGTTCCGGCTGCTTTTTGAGCAGGTGCGCAGCGGCTCGGTCGATATTGACGCGGCAGTGGACCGGGTGCGGCATCTTCCTTTCGAAGACCTCGGATTCGCCAAGATCGATCATCACCGCGCGCTCCGCCACGGCATGCCGGAAGTCGTCTTCGCCAAGGGGAAGACGCCCGGGCAGGTCGTGTCTATAGCCGAAAGATTACTCGACAACTCACCGAATGTTTTGATCACGCGCGCCGACGCAGAATGCGCCCAGGTCGTGACGGGGAAGTTCGAGACTGCCGAATACTTCCCCCTATCCGGAGTGGTGCGTTTCTGGCGTAACCGCGCCCTGCGCGGCAAGGGCAAAATCGCTGTAGTCTCTGCCGGCACCAGCGACATTCCCGTGGCGGAAGAGGCGCACATTACCGCCGAAACCATGGGGAATGAGGTGGATGTCATCTACGATATCGGCGTGGCCGGCATTCATCGGCTTATGCACAACCGCGAGCGCCTGACCCAATCCCGCGTGGTGGTTGTCTGCGCCGGAATGGAGGGCGCGCTGCCCAGCGTGGTAGGCGGCCTGGTCTCGTGCCCGGTGATCGCCGTCCCTACCAGCGTCGGCTATGGCGCCAGCTTCCATGGACTCGCGGCGCTGCTTGGCATGCTCAACAGTTGCGCCAGCAATGTGACCGTGGTCAATATCGATAACGGCTTCGGCGCGGGTTACGTCGCCAGCCTCATCAACCAGCTTTGAGAAAATACAGGCCGGCTCCGGCCGCGATCAGGATGCCGCCCAGTTCCAGCGCGTTGATCGGGCCGATCGGTTCTATCCGATTGCGTAGCGCGGTCATCACCAGCAATGCCAGCGGCGGAATCCCCAGGCCCACAGCGACCAGGGTTCCGCCGGGTATGCGAAAGGGCCGCGGCAATCGCGGTTCGCGGATGCGCAGCGCCGCCAGCGCGGCGAACTGCAGCAGTATACTCAGCCCGGTAAGCAGGACGTCCAGCACAATCAGTTTGACGAAGCTCAGCGTCAAACACAGCGCCCACGCGACGGCGCATACCAGCGTGGATACCCACGGCGCGCCCGCGGCGTTCTTCCGCGTGAATGCCTTCGGCAGATAGCCGTCTTCCGCCAGCACCACCGGCAGCCGGGCCAGCGTAAGCGTCAGCGCATCCAGCGATCCAAAAGCGGCAATCATGCCCACCGCTGTAATGGATAGCGCCAGCGCGGCCCCGGTTGCGCCCGGAATCACGGCGCTCGCCACGTCGGCCCATCCACCCGTCGACCAGCGATTCGGATCGAGCCCGGTCGCGCCCATCGCCGCCACCGGAAGCACGTAAGTCAGCGCGATCAGCGTGACGGAAGCCGCCATCGCCAGCGGATAGGTGCGCTGCGGCCGGTCCACATCGTTGGCGATGGTAGAGGTGTTATCCCAGCCCATGTAATTCCACATCGCCACCAGAATCCCGCCCATGATGTCGGCATTGCGCAAGGGGATAGAATGTCCGGCTGGAAGCGTGCCTGCCGTCCGGTGAAACAGCGCGAGCACCGTGAGCAAGGCGAACGGAGCCAGCAGCAGCACGCCCAGCGCGACCGAGCTTTCGCCCACCGCCTTCACTCCGAGCATGTTCCAAAGCGCGGCCAGCGCAATCAGCCCGGCGCCGATGGCGAAGCTCCTCCATCCCGATGTCACAGCCGGCGCGAAATGGCCCAGATAGCTGACGAACAGCGTCGGATAGATCGCCATGTCGAAGATACTGCCGACTAATGACAGCCACGCCTCCTGAAATCCCCAGAAGCGGCCTAACCCACGACTCACATAGACGTAATACCCGCCCTCTTCGGGAAACGCGCTGGCCAATTCCGCCACCATCAGCGCGGTAGGCATCGCCCAGATCAATGGAGTAATCAGCAGAATCAGAATGGCGCCTGCATAACCGGACTTGGACACGATGTCTTCCAGCCCGAACGGCCCGCCGGACACAATGAAGTAAGTCGCCGCCACAAGCGGCAGCAGCGTCAGCCTGCCGGATTTCACCACTTAGCGTTCACCATTTACAAAGCTTCCCACTTACAAAGCTTCCCCTAATTGAGTGACAGCCAAAGTGGGGCAGGCAATCTTGCCTGCAGCCGCCTTTCAGGCGGCTTTTCCGGGCCAAGCGCGAGTCTTTCGCACCCAACAGCGCCGGCTGAAAGCCGGCGGCAGCCAAGATTGGCCGCCCCACAAACTTAATTGAGCCCCAATAGCTTTATCGCATTGCCCCCGAAAATACCGGCCCGGTCCGCGTCCGACACCGGCAGCCCGCGCACCGTTTCCAGCATCTTCGGGATGCTCCCAATCTGATGCGGATAATCGCTGCCCGCCAGAATGTGGTCCGCGCCCGCGAAGGCGATCGCCAGTTCCACGGCCTTCAGGTCGAAATTGACCGTGTCGTAGTAAAACTTCTTCAGGTACTCCGTGGGCGGCTTCGGAATATTCGCGCGGCACTCGCTGAACGCTTCGAAGCCCCGGTCCAGCCGCTCGGCCAGGTAAGGAATAGCGCCGCCCATATGGCACAGCGCCCAGCGGATTCGTGGAAACCGCTCGGCTACGCCGCTGAACACGATCTTCGCCGCCGCCAGCGTGGTGTCGCACAGGAAGCCGACCAGCGGCATCAGCCAATAATCCGTCATCGCTTCCACGCCCACTGGATGCGTCGGATGGATATACAACACCGCGCCCAGGTCGTCCGCCGCCTCATAGAGCGGCCAGAACCGGCGGTCGTCCAGGCCCACGCCGTTCACGTTGCTGAACAGCATCGCGCCGGCCATGTGCAGGTCGCGGCAGGCGCGCCGCAGTTCCTTCACCGAAGCCTCGGGCGCGTTCAACGGCAACGTCGCCAGCGCCGTGAATCGCTCTCCCTTCGATGCCACCACGTCCGCGAATGCGTCGTTCACCAGCGCTGCGAATCGAATCGCGGTCTCCGGCGATTCCACGTGAGTACCGGGCGTAGTCAGCGTGATCACCTGCGTATCTACGCCGTAATCCTTCAGCGCCTGCTCGCGGTAATCGATATCGCGATGCCCCGGCACGCAGACGTTGTAATCGCCCGGATAGTAAATCCGCTGATTGCCATCGGCGTCCACCGATACCTCCACTGCGCTCGGCCCATTGCGAAGGGCGTCCAGATATGCGGGCGGATAGTAGTGGTTATGAAAGTCGACGATGCGCATGCGATCTGATCCAGAAGAGGTAGACAGGCAATCCTAACACGACCAGCCCGAGCCCGGACGCGGCCTGCAACGGGTCGGCGGCGATCTGTATCCCGGCTACCACCAGCGCCGCGATGCCGAATGTCAGCGGGACAAATGGAAAGCCCCACGCCCGGTACGCCGGCTTATATCCCCGCCGCTGGTGAAGCCGGAACAGCCCCACTGTCATCATCGCGAAGAACAGCCACTCGGTATAGACCACCCGCGTGAACAGCGCGCGGTAAGTGCCCGTAGCCACCAGCGCGCACGACCACACTGCTTGCAGCAGGATGGCCCAATATGGCGTGTGGTAGCGCGGATGGATGCGCGCCAGCCAGCCGAACGCCAATCCCTCTTCCGCCATCGCAAAGTAAGTGCGCGGCCCCGCGAGAATCACCCCGTTCAGCACGCCCACCGCCGAAAGAATCACCAGCGCGGATATCACTGCCGCGCCGCGCGAGCCCGCCACCGCAAAGGCCGCATCGGCGGCGACGCGCGTGGATGCTGTCACTCGCGCCAGCGGCAGTAAGTACAGATAAGCCGCATTCAGAGCGAGATAACACACCGTTACAATCGCCACTCCAATCAGCAGCGCCTTCGGTATGGTCTTCCGCGGATCGCGCGTTTCGCCAGCCGTATAGGTCACCATGTGCCATCCGCCAAACGCGAACAACGCCGCGCTCACGCCCAGCACGAACTCGCGGAAGCTGGCGCCGGATGTTAAAGGCGACAGGCCGGGAGGCCTATCCCACGTGCCATGCCCGAAGAGCAGCGCCATGGTCAGAAGCAGCGCGATGGCCGCTAGTTTCGCTGCCGTGACGCCCGTCTGCAGCCGGCTGCCTTGCCGCACGCCCAGGTAATTCACGAACGAGAGAAGCAGAATGGCGGCGACGGCGGTAGCCTTAATGCCCGTGTCACTCAAGGGGACAAAGAACGCCACATACCGCGCCAGCACCACTGACGACGCCGCGATGATTCCCGAGTGAGCGCTCCAGAACATCGCCCAGGCCCAAAGAAATCCCCATCCTGGCGAGAGCGTCTCTTTGAGAAAGACATATACGCCGCCGGTTTCCGGATAAACCGACGATAGCTCCGCGCACACCAGCGAGCCGAACAGAGTCAGCACGCCCGCCGCCAGCCACACGGAAAGGACGCCCGCTACGCTAGGCACATGCCGGTTGATTTCCGAAGGCTGCACAAAGATCGACGCCCCGATGATGATTCCCGCCACCATGGCGGTAGCTTGAATCAGTCCGATGGGTCGTTCGAGGTTGGTCATGCAATGTGCGACAGCCAAGCCGTGCAACAATCGGTTGGCAGGCGGAAGCGCCTGCCCCACAAAAAACGCAAACTAATGCGCGCCAACGTGGGACAGACGCTTTCGTCTGTCAACCCGGCGATCTCAGCCGTTTGCAGCTCCTCACAGAGCGAATTCAGTGCGCCCCAATCCACCGCGTTCACACGAGTGTGAACGCTGCACGCAGAGTGCGTGCGCCACGGTGTCGCTTGGGGCATATAGCAACTTAGACAACTTGTTACTTCAGATTCTTCTCATACAGCGCGAGGATCCGCTTATACTCGTCCGCCCAGCTCGAAGGCTGCACGAACCCGTGGTTTTCCACCGGATACACCGCCAGTTGCCAATTCTCTTTGTGCAACTCGATGAGCCGCTGCGTCAGCCTTACGGTATCTTCGAACTCCACGTTGGTATCCACCATGCCATGGCAGATCAGTAGCGCGCCCTTCAGATTCTGCGCGAAGAAGATCGGCGAAGACTTGCGGTACGCCTCCGGATCGTTCTGCGGCTCGTTCAAAATCGCCGAAGTGTACCCGTGGTTATAGAGCGCCCAATCCGAAACCGGCCGTAGCGCCGCGCCCGCCGCAAAGGTATCCGGCTGCGTGAAAAGCGCCATCAATGTGAGGAAGCCGCCATAGCTTCCGCCATACGTGCCGATCTTCTTCGGGTCCACGCCATACTGCGCCACAACGTATTTCGCGGCATCCACGATATCGTCCAGATCTTTGCCGCCCATATGCTCGTAAACGGCCGTGCGCCAGTCGCGGCCATAGCCCGCCGAGCCGCGGTAATCCACGTCGATCACCAGGTATCCGCGATCCATCAGAATGTGATCGAACATATACTCGTGGTAGTAACTGCTGGACCACCAGCGGTCCACGTTCTGTAAGTAGCCGGCTCCGTGGATAAAGATCACCGCCGGTCCGCCTCTCTTGAAACTGGCCGGTTTGAAAAGCCGCGCGGGAACCTTCACGCCATCGCGCGCCGCGAATTCCACGATGGGCGCGTCGAGCCACGAGTATTGCGAAAACTCCGCCGACGGCGACGTGGTCAGCCGCTTCGCATCCGCCATCGGCCGATTCTCCTGCACATATACATCCGGCGGCTTGTTGGTATAGGAGTAGATATCGGCGACCCACTTCTCATCCGGCGCTATCGTGGTGGTATGCTTGCCGGGCGTCTTAGTGATCCGCGTCAAGTCGCCGCCGTTGCCATCCATCGTGTATAAGTGGTTCTCATACGGAGTATCTTTGCTGGCCGTGATATAAAACCGCGACTTATCGTCCGATTGACGCACCGCCAGAACTTCCCACTTACCCGTTGTATTACCCGTAGTCAATGCGCGCGGTTCGCCGCCCTCGAAGGCCACGGCGTAAAGCTGCGCGTATCCGGTCCGCTCCGATTGAAAATAGACTTCGCGCCCGTTCTTCATCCACCCAAGGGTATTGGCAGCGGGTCCGCCCACCCAGGCGTTGTCGTGTTCAGCGTCGAGCACGCGCGTAGCGCCCGTGGCCGGATCGAGCGCGAATATCCAGCGGTCTTTGTTATCGGCCGAGCGGCCGGCCAGCACGGCCTTGGACCCGTCTTCCGACCATACGGGCTCGGAGAGTTGCACCTCGCGAGGCAGCACGCCCGATTTCTGCCCGTGGTCCACCCACTTCACGTCGCCCGTTTCCACGCTGAGAATCGCCAGGCGGCTGCGCCCCTGCACGTCGCCCACATTGGTGCGCCCGGGGATTTCCTCCGTGTATCCGGAATCGGTTATGTAATTGGGTACGGCGTTGCTCTTGGCATTGGCCGCCGATTCGAACACGCTCGCGATGACGTACTTGCCATCGGGTGAGAGTTGCAGCGCGCCCGCGGATTCGCGCGCCTGCAAGGTGAACGGCTTGCGCGCCGGCGGCTCCGCCTTGCGCTTGGCCGCTTCTTCATCGCGCAACGCCGCACGCTCGCGGACGTATTCCAGCAGCTCCTTCTGTTCCTTCTTCAGATACTCCTGCGCCGGCGTTCCCACTTGCTGGTCGACGGATGCCGCCGCGCCATCGCCGCGCCCGCCGCCTCCGCCTCCACGTCCGCCTCCCCCGCCACCGCCGCGCCCACCGCGCCCGCCGCCCGCCGCCGCCGCGGGAGCAGCCCCCGCCACAGCCGCCGCGCGTATATCGGTCACCTGCTCCAGATAACCGTTATCCAGCGACATCACAAAAAGATTCCCGCCGCGCGTGAACGAGATGCGCTTGCCGCCGGGCAGGAACCGCGGATTCAACTCCGCGTCGGCCGTCTTCGTGATCTGCCGGATAGCGCCGCTCGAATTATCGAACAGAAACACGTCGCCGGCCTGCGAGTAGACAGTCCAGCGGCGGTCTTTCGAAGTGTCGCCATTAGCGGGCGGGATGCGCTTGATTTCGTCGTCCGTCAGCTTGCGTAGACCCGAGCCATCGCGGTTGACTTCATACGTCGCCATGGGCGCATCCACCTGGTCGGTGGCCTGTTTCCATTGAAAGAAGATTCGCTGGCTGTCATGCGACCAGCGCACGCCCGCGGGTTCGTACCCCACCAGCGCGGGACCGCGCATGATGTTGTCTATGGTGAGCGAAAAGTTGCCGGCAGGCCGGGCCTGGAAAGCGAACAGCGCAAGGCCAAGAAACACTAAAGTTTTTCGCATAAAGAGAGAATCATACCGCAACCGGGTGCGCGGGTACGGGATGCCGCAGGGCACGGCCCCGCGCCACTATCGCGATTATCTTGATTATTGACTCCGGCCAGCCATTTTCAATAAGATATAGCCCACGTCGTCTGGAGGAATTATGCCGCGAATTTCTTTGCCCGTTGAGCAGATTCAAAATCACTACACGGTCGTCGTAATCGGGTCGGGTTATGGCGGCGGCATTGCCGCTTCGCGCATGGCGCGCGCCGGGCAGAAAGTGTGTGTGCTGGAACGCGGCAAGGAATTGCAGCCCGGCGAATATCCCAACACACTCGAAGAGGCCATCCGCGAGTTCCAGACCGATGCGCCCGAGGCCCACATCGGCTCGGACACCGGCCTGTTCGACTTCCGCGTCAATGAAGATATCAACGTCGTGTTGGGCTGCGGGCTGGGCGGAACCTCGCTCATCAACGCCAACGTGGGGCTGCGCGCCGAGCCGCGCGTTTTCCAGGACCCGGCCTGGCCTGCGGACTTCCGCAATGACACCGCGCTGCTGGAAGAGTGCTATCGCCACGCGGAAGACGTGCTGCAACCGCGGCCCGTGCCCAACGATTACGACCCGCTGCCCAAGATGGAGGCCCTGCAGCGCTCGGCCGAGTTCATGGGCGCCAAGTGGTACCGCACTCCGATCTATGTTACGTTTGAGGACCCCAAGGACGGCGTCAATCCGTTCGGCGTACCGCAGAAAGCTTGCATCGGATGCGGCGATTGCGTCTCCGGATGTAACTTCCACGCCAAGAATACTACGCTGATGAATTACCTGCCGGACGCCGTGAATTTGGGCGCGGAGATCTTTACCGAAGTTTCGGTGCGCTATCTGGAGCGCTCCGGCGACGGCTGGCTGGTGCACTTTGAGCCGCTCGGCGTAGGGCGCGAAAAGTTCGGCGCCCCCGACCTTTTCGTCAGCGCCGATATCGTGATTCTGGGCGCGGGCGCGCTGGGCTCCACGGAAATTCTTCTGCGCTCGGCGCAGCAGGGCCTGCCGCTTTCGCCAATGGTGGGCCAACGGTTCACCGGCAATGGCGACGTGCTTGGCTTCGGCTACAACACCGATGACGCGATCAACGGCATCGGCTTCGGCAGCCACAACCCCCTGGGACGCAAGAAGGTGGGCCCGTGCATCACCAGCGTGATCGATCTGCGCGAGCAGCCCGAACTTAACCAGGGCATGGTGATCGAAGAGGGCTCCGTTCCAGGCGCGATTGCCGCCTTGCTGCCGGTGGGTCTCGAAGCCGCGGATACGCTGGGCGGCAACCAGCCCAAAGGCCTCTACGAAACCATCTGCATGAAGAAGCGCGAGGTGGAAAGCCTGGCCGGCGACCCGTACATTGGAGCCATCGGCGACACTCAGACTTACCTGATCATGACGCACGACAACGGCCGCGGCCGCATGTACCTGGAAAACGACCGCCTGCGCATCTCCTGGCCGGATGTAGGCGACGAGCATATCTTTTTCGAGGCCAACAGCAACCTGAAAAAAGCCACCGAGCCGTTGGGCGGCGTGTACACTCCTAACCCCACGTGGCATTCTCTGCAAACGAAATCGTTGGTGAGCGTGCATCCGCTGGGCGGCTGCGCGATGGGGGAAGACGCCGCCAGCGGGGCGGTGAATCACAAGGGCCAGGTGTTCGCCGGCGCTACCGGCACGGCGGTTTATCCCAACCTATATGTCGACGATGGCGCGGCGCTGCCGCGTCCGCTGGGCGTGAATCCCTCGCTCACCATCTCCGCGGTTGCCGAGCGTACCTGCGCGCTGATCGCGAAAGACCGCGGCTGGAATATCGATTACACTTTGGGATCGAAGCCACAGAAGGCGATGGCCGCGGGCGTGGCGGGCGTGGAGTTCACCGAGACCATGAAGGGCTTCTGGGCGCAAGGCGCGGTCGATTATACGTCCGGCGCGCAGCAGGGTAAGGCCGCCAATAATTCCTTTCAGTTCACGCTCACCATCCGCGGCGACGACGTCAACCGGATGCTTACAGAACCGGGGCACGAGGCGCGTATGGCGGGCACGGTGCTGGCCCCCCGCCTTTCCGCCAAACCCCTGACCGTGGATGGCGGCGTCTTCCAGCTCTTCGTGGTCAACCCGGACCAGGTGGAGACGCGCAACATGGTGTACCGCATGACCGTGGTCTCGGAAGAAGGCGAGCGCTGGTACTTCGACGGCTTCAAAGTGGTTCACGAAGCCGCGGTGACTGAGATCTGGCACGATACCAGCACGCTCTACATCACGCTGCGCGAGAACGACCAGACTGGTCCGGTGGCCGGCATGGGCATTCTGCACATCGAGCCGGCGGATTTCGCCAAGCAGATGACCACCATGCAGGTGACCAACGCGTCCAGCGCCGAGGAGCGTCTGAAGACTCTGGCTCGGTTTGGCGGGTTCTTCGCGGGCACGCTGTTTGAAACCTACGGCGGCATCTTCGCGCGGCCCACCGCGTTCAATCCCGATGCGCCGCCGCGTAAGAAGCGCGCGCTGCGGGCGGGCGCTCCGGTGGTGTATTCTTTCCTGGCGAAGGACGGCGTGCCGCTGCGCCTCACACGCTACCAGGGCGGCTCCAAAGGCCCGGTGATCCTGTCGCACGGGCTGGGCGTTTCCAGCTTGATTTTCTCGCTGGACACCATCGACACCAACATGCTGGAGTACCTCTACGCTCACGGGTACGACGTGTGGCTGCTCGATTACCGCAACTCCATCGCGCTGCCATCCGACGCCGCGCTGCAGGCCTCCGGCGACGATGTGGCGCTGAACGATTATCCGGCGGCCGTGGACAAAGTGCGCGAAGTCACGGGCGCGCGCGACGTCCAGATGGTGGTGCACTGCTGGGGCTCCACTACGTTTTTCATGGCCATGCTGGCCGGTCTTCAGGGTGTCCGCTCGGCGGTTTGCTCGCAAATCGCCACGCACGTGGTGGCGCCCATTGCCACGCACTTGAAGACTGGTCTGCACGTGCCTTCATTCCTCGACGCGCTGGGAATCAAGGCGCTGAGCGCTTTCGCATCCACGCAGGAAAGCCTCATCGAGAAGGTCTACGACGGCGCTTTGCGTCTCTATCCCACCCAGGCCCGCGAGCGCTGTGAGAATCTTACCTGTCACCGCATCACGTTCATGTACGCGCCGCTTTATGACCACGCGCAGTTGAACGAAGCGACGCATGAGACGCTCTACGAGACCTTCGGCGTGGCCAACATGAAAGCCTTCGAGCACCTGGCGCTGCTGACTAACAAGGGGCATCTGCTCAACTCCGCCGGCGAGGACGTGTATCTGCCGCACCTGGACCGGCTGGCGCTGCCCATCACGTTTATTCACGGCGCCGATAACGAGTGTTTCGAGCCCGAGAGTACGCGCATCACCTACGACCTGTTGCGCCAGACCAATGGCACGAGCTTCTACGACCGGCACGTGATTCCGGGCTACGGACACATCGACTGCATCTTCGGAAAGAACGCCTCGCGCGACATCTTCCCGATAGTTCTTAACGCGCTGGACCAGGCCAAGCCAAGGTCGGTGGCGGTAGGAGCCTGAGGTGAGGAGTCGTGGGGCACGCACTATGCGTGCAGCGTTCACACTCGTGTGAACGCGCTTAGCCTGGATTTTATTGGAAGGAGAGCTTATGTCCATCATCACCCAGATTCATCATCCGGATTTTTCTCTGTGGCAATCAGCCGTGGAACAGACAGTTGCGAACACAGTTGCGAACATCGAGGGCTCGGCCGACCAGCTCCGCGGCGATAGCGTTCATGCCATGATCGCGGCCACCAACTCAGTTGCTTCGGACCTAATAAACGGCGTCTCGCCGGCCCATGTAGCTCAGGCGGGGGGCGCCAACGACAGCGGGGACTGGGCCAAGTACTGCTCGTCCATCTGGTGGGAAATCGCCAAGGCCCAGGCGGAAGGCAACCAGCAGGCGGTGCAGAATTGGCAGAACCAACTAGGCCAATTCACCACTTGCGACATCCGCTATGCGCAGGCCGCCGAGCAATATGTGGCATTCCAGCTCAAGAAAGAAAGGATACCCTACAAGGTCTGGCACAATCTGAGCGACTTCATCGTCGATTGGAAAGTGCCGGCCCAGGCGCGCATCGCCATCGTGGGCGACTGGGGCACCGGGCAACCCGATGCCCGCGCCCTGCTGCAGGCCATCGCCCGCAAGAATCCCGATCTGGTGATTCACCTCGGCGACATCTACTATGCGGGTACCGAGTTCGAAATGGAGAACTACTTCCTGAACATCTGGAAGAGCACGTTCGATCTCAGCAAGATTCGCACCTTCACCATGGCCGGCAACCACGATATGTACTCCGGCGGCGCCCCTTATTACGAACTGATCCAGGATCTGGGCCAGCCCGCCAGTTACTTCTGCCTGCGCAACGACGACTGGCAGTTTGTAGCGCTGGACACCGGCCTGCACGACGACGACGCGCTGGCCGCCAAGCCGACCTTCCTGGAAGACACCGAAGTGGCATGGCTCAACGACAAGATCGCGACTGCCGGCCAGCGGCGCACCGTGCTGCTGAGCCACCACCAGCTTTTCACGGCCATCGAGGACATCGGCGGCCAGAGCGTCAACGTCAGGTTGCAAGCGCAAGTGGGGCCCATCCTGCCGAAAGTGGACGTGTGGTTCTGGGGTCATGAGCACAACCAGGTAATATACAAGCCGTGGGAGGGTGTGCTGGCGCGATGTCTGGGCCATGGCGCGTATCCTGTGGGTCTCGACGAGATTCCCGCCAAGCCGAAGTTCGACGTACCCATGGAGAATGTCTTCCTGACTAAGGGCAGCGCCTTTCACTCTCACGGCTACGCCATCATGGATCTGGACGGCCCGGCGGCGCGCGTTTCCTATTACCAGGACAGCGACCCCGAAAATCGGCCGATGTTTGTGGAAAGCTTCGGCGCCGCAGCAGCAGGACACTAGATATGTACGACAGGCCTCCCAGCCTGTCGCTCTTCGGACACTAGACTAGAAACGCAGGAGGCAACGTGACGCCGCAACCGCAACTGATTCACGCAGAGAGCTCGCCCAACTCCGCCGCCCGGTGGTTCAGCCGCGTGGTGTGGCTGGGCATCGTGTTCAACCTGTTCTTCGTGCTGGCGCAGTTGTTCGCGCCCGATTCCGTCAACGTGGCGGTAGGCCTCGCGCCGGGCTTCCCCACCGTGTGGAACCGCGCTCACGGCATGATGGTGCTGGCGCTTTCCATCCTCTATATCCCTGCCGCCGTCTATCCGCTGCGCTATCCGGGATATTCGTGGCTGCTGGTGGTATCGCGCCTGGCAGCGGCGAGCTTCTGGGCCTGGTGTCTGGCCAGCGGACAAGGCGCGTTCGGCTCATACCTGGCCATGGACGGCGCGTTCTGCGTGGTGCAGGGCATTCTATTGCAGGTGGCCTTACCCGCGGAGCAGAAGCTGCCGGCCGCGCTGGGGCGCCTGTTCGCCGGAATTGGCGCCGGCCTGAAGGCTGCGTACCAGCGGACCGCCGTGCGCCTCGCGACGGCCGCGGTAGTGGTTCTATTGCTGCTGGCCGGGTGGGCCTTCTACGACAACCTGCTGCGGCCTCGGCCCGATCTGGTGTATGCCGATATCGTGCAGCACTACAAATATGCGGCCATCGGGCTGGGCTCCGGCAGCCGCGTTCCGTATTGGATTTTCAAAGTGCTGCCGGATGTCTTCGCCGACAAGCTGCCCGGCCCCGGCGGCTATGCCTCGCTGGGTCTGATCATAGAGGATGGCGCCGACCGGCCGGTGGGCTTCGCCAAGCGCGTCTTCGGCTATGAGTGTCTGGAGGCGAACTGCTCGCTTTGCCACACTGCGTCGTATCGCACTGCGCCCGGCGCCAAGCCCGTGATTGTGCCGGGCGGACCTGCCCACACCATGGACTTGCAAGGCTTCCAGCGCTTCCTTTTTAGCGCGGCGGGCGACCCCCGATTCAACGCCGCCATCCTGATGGAAGCCATCGGCAAGGTACACCAGTTCTCGTGGATCGAGGGACTGTTCTACCGCTATCTGATCATTCCCGCCACCAAGGTGGCGCTGCTGGAACAGAAGGCGCAATACGCCTGGCAGGATAGCCGGCCGCCGCAGGGAAGAGGCCGCACCGATACTTTCAACCCCACCAAGATCGTAGTCTTCCACATGCCCGACGATGGCACCATCGGCACCACCGACCTGCCACAGGTGTGGAACCAGAAGCCCCGCGAACACATGTGGCTGCACTGGGACGGCAACAACGACGAGATCACCGAGCGCAATTACGCCGCGGCCATGGCCGTGGGCGCCACGCCGAGCTCGGTGCTGCCCGAGAGCTTCACGCGCGTCACCGATTACCTGCTGCAACTGCAGCCGCCGCCGTTCCCCTTACCCATCGATCGGGTGAAGGCCGGGCGCGGCGCCACCATCTACCAATCCGCGTGCGCCGGTTGCCACGCCTTCGGCAGCGCAGGCGTGGGACAGGTGGAGGACATCGCGCAGATTGGCACCGATCCCAACCGCCTGAGTTCGTTTAGCCAGAGCCTGGTGGATCGCTTCCACACCTTCACCACGCCGCCCTTCGTGTTCACTGCTTACCGCAAGACTAATGGTTACTCGCGCGTGCCTATCGACGGCATCTGGCTGCGCGGTCCCTATCTGCATAACGGCTCGGTACCCACTTTGCGCGCGCTGCTGCTGCCCGAGAATCAGCGCCCCAAGGTCTTCTATCGCGGCTACGACGTGCTGGACCCGGTGAACGTAGGGTTCATCTCCGACGGACCCGAGGCCGCTAGCGCAGGCTTCCGGCTGGACACGTCCGTGCCCGGTAACTCGAACCGCGGCCACGCATACGGAACCGAACTCACGGCGCCGCAGAAAGACGATTTGCTGGAGTATCTGAAGACGTTGTAACTAGCCAAGCTAAGCAAGGCGCATCGCCTATCCAGTAAGACCCTTTAGCGCCGCCGCGCCCAGCACAAAGACCCCCCAGGGCAAAAACACGGCGAAGAATGCTCCGCCGAAAGAAAGCTTCTTGCCCGCCGCTGCCTTCAGGCCTACGGCGATCAGGAGCATGATCCAGATTGAAAAGAGATCGAGCGAGGTGGCCAGCGAATAGAGGAACTTGGAACTCCCCTTCGGGTCCATAAAGTAGCCCGGATTGAACATCAGCGCATTATTGAGATCGAAGTCCGCGAGGCTTTTCATCTGCATCACGACCATGGTGAGCGCCGCCTTGATGATCCCCGGCAGATTCGCATAACAGACGATCGCGAACACCTGAAAGAACTTCACCGGGGCCGAAAGAATCCCGGCGGTGATGCCGGTGAGCACTCCGGCAATGATCAGGAACATCACGGGAATGATCAGCGGAATGACATACCCGATGACGGAAGCGATCTTCACGCCCAGTTCGATGCCCTGCTGCTGCTGCTCCGGCGTGCCCTGAGGCTGCCGCGAACTGTTGGCGATCTGTTGCTCGATCATGACCCGCCAGCCGCCGCGCTGCGTATACATGAAGGTCAGGCACATCGATACCAGCGCGATCAGAAGCACGGGCACAATCCACCGCGGCCGCGCCGCAATGTCGGCGAACGCTTTCTGCGGCTCGAAGAAGACGCCGGTGATCCGCGAGAACTCACCCATTCCCGCCGGTTGAGGTTCGATAACTGCTGCGCTTTGAGGTTGCATATTAGGAAGATTGTACTCCAGTACGAAAAGGCACGCTCCACGCCTCCCCCAACCCTGATTAATCATGGTAATATGACCATAGTCATGCCACATGCACTCGCGCAACACAAAATCGGCGCTGGAGAATTCAAGGCCAAGTGTCTGCACCTGCTCGATGAGGTCCAGCAGAGCCGCCATGAAATCGTAATCACCAAGCGGGGCAAGCCCGTGGCGCGGTTGGTTCCACTGGACGAAGAACCGCCAACCATTTTCGGACGGATGAAGGGCACAGTGAAGATCCTCGGCGACATCGTGGGCCCAACCGGCGAGAAGTGGTTCGCGGAATCCGGCGATGACTGGTGATGGCCGGGTTCCGCTGCTGCTCGATACCCATTTCTGGATCTGGCTGCAAAACGGCGAGCCCGGGGTGTTCACTGCGCCAATCCGGCGAGCCATTGACGCATCCGCTGCCGGCGGCAGGCTTTACCTATCCATCATTTCCGTATGGGAAGTGGCCTTGCTGGAATCTAAAGGCCGCATCGAGTTGAGCCTCCCCTGCGGCTTGTGGGTGCAGCAGGCTTTGGCTATCCCGGGCTTGGCCGTTGCTCCCTTGACGCCCGAAATCGCCATCGAAAGCTGCAACCTTCCTCCACCCTTCCACGGCGATCCAGCCGACCGGATCATCGTAGCCACCGCTCGAAACTTGGGCGCGAGATTGCTTACCCGAGATCGGAACATTATCGAATACGGACGCAAGCGCCACTTCTCACTCCTCTGACTTTTCACGATCCGGCTCTCCGAGCCTCTCCGATTGCGTTATGGAACTGCCCTCCCACCACTGATACACTACGAATATCGGGGTGTAATTTGGTGCGCTTTACCCTTGTCTCGTTGCCGTTACTTGCTCTTCTCACGCTCAGCGGCTGCCAAAAGCCGGCGCCGCAACAGGCCACGGCCGGTCCGCCGGTCATGCCGGTCTCGGTCGCCAAAGTTGTCCAGCAAGCCGTCCCCACGGAATTGCGCGTTATAGGCACGGTGGAAGCGTCCGCCATTGTGCAGATCAAATCGCAGATCGCCGGCGAGTTGACCGCCGTCGCCTTCACCGAAGGCCAGAATGTTAACAAGGGTGAACTGCTTTTCCGCATCGATTCGCGCCCTTATGAAGATGCCGTACAGCAGGCGGAAGCCGCCGTGGAGCGCGACAAGGCGCAGATCGCCCAAGCCGAAGCCACCCTGGCTCGCGATACCGCGCAGGCGAAGTACGCCGAGACCGACGCCTCGCTGCAATCCGAATTGAGCAAAGGCGGCCTCACGTCTAAGTCGCAGTTCGATCAATCGAAGACCAATGCGGACGTGGCGCAAGCGTCGGCGAAGGCCACGCAAGCCACCATCGAAAGCGCCCGCGCCGCGCTGCGCGCCGATCAAGTCGCCATCGAGACGGCCAAGCTCAATTTGAGCTACTGCGAGATCCGCGCGCCCCTTTCCGGACGCACCGGAAACCTGTTGGTGCATGCGGGAAACCTGGTCAAGGTCAACGATGTGCCGCTGGTGGTGATCCATCAGGTGTCGCCCATCTTCGTCGATTTCAGCGTGCCCGAGCAGCATCTGGGCGCCATCCGCCGTTTGAACGCGAGCCATAAGCTGACGGTGCGCGTCTCTTCGCAGGACGACCCCGGCCACACCGCATCCGGCGTTCTTTCTGTGATCGACAACACCGTGGATGCGGCCACCGGTACCATCCACTTGAAAGCCACATTCGAAAACAGCGATGGCATGCTGTGGCCCGGCCAGTTCGTCACGGCCGTGTTGACGCTCGATACCATTCAGAACGCATCCGTGGTTCCCGCGGTTGCTGTGCAGACCGGTCAACAAGGCCCATACGTATTCGCCCTGAAAGCCAACAACACGGTGGAGATCCGCCCGGTGACCGTGGGCCGCACCTTCGGCGACAAAGTGGTGATCGAAAAGGGCGTCGGGGCGGGTGACACCGTGGTCACTGACGGCTTCCTGGTGTTGTTCCCCGGAGCTACCGTTCGCGTAGTAGACGCGTCCAAAGTGGGAGCGGGGGCGTTATGAATCTGTCGCGCATCTTCATTGAGCGGCCGGTAATGACCGCGCTGGTCTGCCTCGCCATTCTGGTATTCGGAACCGTCGCGTTTCGGGGCTTGCCCGTGGCCGCCCTGCCCAGCGTGGATTATCCCACCATCCAGGTGAGCGCCGCGGTGCCGGGCGCAAACCCCGAGACCATGGCGTCGAGCGTAGCCACGCCGCTCGAAAAGGAATTCTCCACCATCGCTGGAATTCAGTCGATGAGCTCGAGCAATTCGCAGGGCAGCACCACCATCACCGTGCAGTTCGACCTAAGCCGGAATATCGATGCGGCCGCCCAGGATATTCAAGCCGCTATCTCAGCGGCCGGCGGTAGTCTGCCGCCCAGCATGCCGCGGCCGCCTACCTATTCGAAGGTCAATCCGGCCGAACAGCCAATTTATTTTCTGGCCATCACTTCGGCTACGCTGCCGTTTTACGAAGTCACGAATTACGCCGATACGCTATTAGCCGAGCGCATCTCCATGGTGAGCGGCGTTTCGCGCGTCCAGGTGTTCGGCGAACAGAAGTATGCGGTCCGCGCGCAGGTGGACCCGGATCAGCTCGCCGCCCACAATATCGGCATCGACGAAGTACAGAAGGCTATATCCAGCGCCAATAGCAATCTGCCCACGGGCCGCCTGCAGGGCGCGCAGCAGGCGTTCACCATCGAATCGAACGGTTCGCTTTTCAACGCGGCGGCGTACCGGCCGCTGATCGTGGCTTACCGCAACGGCGCGCCGGTACGGCTGGAACAACTGGGCAACGTGGTGGACGGCGTGGAGAACGACCGCCAAATCGCGTGGGTGAACGATGCGCGCTGCCTGTTTCTGGCCATCAACAAGCAACCCGGAACCAATACCGTGGAAGTGGTGGAGAACATCCAGAAGCTGCTGCCTGTGTTCCGGCGCGAGATTCCCGCCTCGGTGCAGTTCGCGACCGCATTCGACTCTTCCACTTCCATCCGCAATTCCATTCGCGATGTGGAGTTCACCCTGGTGCTCACGGTGTGCGTGGTGGTGATGGTGATCTTCCTGTTTCTGCGCAACCTTTCCGCCACCGTCATTCCCGGATGCGCGGTGCCGTTTTCCATCGTCGGCACGTTCGCCGTGATGTCGCTGCTGCATTACAGCCTGAACAATCTCTCGCTGATGGCGCTCACTCTCTCGGTGGGTTTTGTGGTGGATGACGCCATCGTGATGCTCGAAAACATTGTGCGCCACATGGAGATGGGCAAATCGCGCATGGAAGCGGCCTTTGCCGCGTCGCGCGAGATCGGCTTCACCATTCTTTCGATGACGTTTTCGCTGGTGGCCGTATTCATTCCGGTGCTCTTCATGCAAGGCATCGTAGGCCGCCTGCTGCACGAATTCTCGGTGACCATCGTGGTAGCCATTCTTATCTCGGGCTTCGTGTCGTTGAGTCTGACTCCCATGCTGGGCAGCCGCTTCCTCAAGAGCGACCACGCCCGCCGGCACGGCTTCGTTTACAACACGCTCGAAGGCGGCTTCAACCTGCTGGCGCGCGGGTATGAGCGCTCGCTGGCCGCGGCCATGCGCTTCCACCCCGTGACTTTCGCGGTTGCGGTTCTGATGTTGGCAGGCACAGTCTACTTATTCAAGACGATGCCCACGGGCTTCATTCCCAGCCAGGACAGCGGCGTGATTTTCGGGGGCACGCTGGGCCCGCAAGGCATCTCGTTCGAATCCATGGCGAGGCACCAGAAGGCGGTGGCCGACGTAGTCAAATCGGACCCCGATATTACCGATGTGGGCGCGTTCATTTCGGATAGCAACTCGGGCTTTATTTTCGCCGTACTGAAACCGCGCGCCGAGCGCACTCGCTCAGTGGATCAAGTGATCGAAGGCCTCCGCCCCAAGCTGTTTACGGTTCCGGGCATTCTCACGTTCCTGCAGAACCCGCCGCCGATTACGGTGAGCGGCCAGAACTCGACCAGCGTGTACCAGTTGACGATGCAGAGCCCGAACCTCGCCGAGCTATACTCCTGGGCGCCGCGCCTGACCGCCGCCATGGCGAAACTGCCCGGCTTCGTGGACGTGCAACCCGACATGCAAGTCTCCAGCCCGCAAGTGATGGTGGATATCGACCGCGACCGCGCGCTGGCCTTGGGCCTCACGCCGGAGCAGGTGCAAGATGCGCTCTTCAGCGCCTACGGGGAGCGCCAGGCGTCGGTGATTTATGCGGCCGCGGATCAATACTCGGTGATTCTGCAAGTCGATCCGAAAGATCAGCGCAACCCGGATGCCCTCTCGAAGCTATATATCCGCTCGACCAACGGTTCGCTGGTTCCGCTCGATGCCGTAGTCAAGACGAAGCAGCAGACCGGGCCGCTCACCATCAACCACTTCGGACAGCTTCCGGCAGTGACCATTTCGTTCAACCTGCGTCCCGGATTCTCACTCGGGCAAGCCACCGAACAAGTGGATAACGCCGTTCGCGACCTGCGCATTCCGCAGACTATCGGCACAACGTTCCAGGGCACGGTGAAGGAATTCCAGAACTCATTCCAGAACCTGACAGTTCTGCTGATTGTGGCAATCCTGGTGATCTACATTGTGCTGGGCATACTCTACGAGAGCTTCATCCATCCCATCACGATTCTCTCGGGCCTGCCGTCGGCAGTCTTCGGCGCTCTGCTCACGCTGATGTTGTTCCACAAGGAGCTGGACCTCTACGCCTTCGTCGGCATCATCATGTTATTCGGCGTGGTAAAGAAGAACGCGATCATGATGATCGATTTCGCCATCGGGGCGCGCCATCACGGCCACACCGCGTACGACGCCATCTGGCAAGGCTGCCTGTTGCGCTTTCGCCCCATCATGATGACCACCGTGGCGGCGCTCTTCGGCACCCTGCCCATCGCGCTCGGCTACGGCGAAGGCGCGGATGCGCGCCAGCCTCTGGGGCTCGCGGTGGTAGGCGGCCTGGTAGTGAGTCAGTTCCTGACTCTCTACATCACTCCCGTGATCTATCTCTATCTCGACCGCCTGCAGGAGAAGCTACGCGGGTCGAAGACAGCTACGCAACCCGAGCCGGCCCTGGTAGCATGACCGCGTGAGTTAGTGACCGCTTGAATTAGTAACTGCCTGACTCAGCTACGTGGCGCATGCACTCGTGCGTGCAGCATTCACACTCGTGTGAATGCGACATGTGTCTTCGACGAGATGGGCACACTTCCGCATCCGCCGAAAACGCGTTCCCATGAGTGTGAACGCAGCACGCAAAAGTGCGTGCGCCACGCCCCGCGCTCATAGCAATCTGAAGTTCACCTCCACCATCGCCCGGGTGGCGACAGCTCTGCCATCCACAGTGCCCGGGCGGAACTTCCACTGGCGCACGGCATCGATGGCGCGCTCATCGAGGCCCAGTCCCAAACCGCGCAGCACGCGAATATTGGTCACCTGACCCGCCGCGTTGACCTCGATGCCCAGTTCCACAATGCCTTGTAGCTTGGCCTTGCGGGCTTCGTCACTGTATTCCGGATCCCTCCGCGAGAGCAGCACAGGCCGAGTGACATTCCTGCCGTGAAGACCGATGAAGCCGTCGGGCCCGTCGCCGCCTCCAGGACCGTCCTTGTCGCCGTTGCCGCCGTGATCTCCATAGCCGATCCCGCCGCTTCTTCCGGGCCCGCCCGATGGCGGACCACTCACTCCCGTGAGGCTGCCCAGCGGCAGATTGAGCGCGGGTAGCTGAGTGTCCACCGCTGAGAGGACGGTTGGCGGCATCTCTATCAGCGGATGCGTGTCTTGAATCGTCATAACCGGCGGAGTGAATACGCGCGGCGCGGACTTAGGTGGATGGCCCTTGCTTGGCGGCAGCGGCGAGCGTTGCCCCCCACCTCCCGCGAGCCCTTGCACGTGGATGCGAATCGGCAGGTAGACTGGGGTTTCACGGATTGGAATCAGCTCCGTGAGAACAGAGTGCTTGGAAGCGGCCACAATCAGAATGAGCACGATCGCGAACGCATGAATAAGCGCCGATAACAAGGCGGAGCGTTTGGGGGAACCGAGCATGGTGGTCACCTCGTAATAGCTTGTATGCAGATCGAGCGCCACAAGAGCAAATACCGGTTTTGCGGGGTTTGCGCGCGCCAGGGGAGTATAGTGCGGACGACACTGTGGGCCCAGATATGACACTCAAGCGACTCTTGAGCGCCGTTCTGATCGGGTTACTGATCTCCACCGCCGCAGTGCCGGTATTCATCGCCGAAGGCTCGCTGCATATCCACAACCGCATCGTTCCCGATTCGCACGCGGCGGATTACTTCGCTCGCCAGAACGACGTAACCTGGCAGCCCGCCGTTCTAAGAGCAGCCGACGGCATCCAGTTGCAAGCCTGGTTCTTTCGCCCGGCCGAATTCAACGGCGCCGCCGTATTGCTGCTGCATGGAGTGGGCGACACGCGGCTCGGCATGACCGGGCACTTACAGTACCTGTTGCGGAACGGATACGCGGCGCTGATGCCGGATGCGCGCGGCCACGGTTCGAGCGGTGGCGACTTAGTAACATACGGGCTGAAAGAAGCGCGCGATACGGCAATGTGGGCGCAGTGGCTGGACGGGCAACGGGGGGTCGAGCGCATCTACGGGCTGGGCGAATCGATGGGCGCCGGCGTATTGATTCAATCGCTGGCCTATCGCCCGGGGTTCCGGGCAATTGTCGCCGAGTGTCCCTTTTCCACCTTTGAGGACGTGGCCGAGTACCGCGTAGGCGCCCGTCTTCTGCCGATAGTCGCGTGGCCGGTGACGCGGATGGCATCCTGGTATTCGCACTTACGCTATGGCGTGGACGTGATGCAGGCATCGCCGATTGACGCGCTGCGCCGAAGCAACACTCCGGTGTTGCTGATCCATGGCACGGCCGATGTGAACATACCGCCCCAGGAATCGCGCGACTTACACGCAGCGAATCCGTCATCGACGGTGTTATGGGAAGTTAAGGGAGCCACTCATGTCGCTGCTCAGACCGCCGAGCCGCACGAATACCAGCGCCGCGTACTAAGCTGGTTCGCCACTCACTAACCCTCATTTCCAATCCAACTCAGGAACGTAGTGTTATCACTTGTGCGTCGCCCAGCAACACGGGGAGGGCACGGCCCCACGCCACTGTATACTGAAGCCGGGAGCGAAAATGGAGAGGGCATTCACTCGGTTCCCAAGCGGTTCCAACAAAGGAGTGTCGCATGTCACGAAAAGTTGCAGACGTCCTGTGGGAGATGCTGGCCAAGGCCGGCGTCAAACGCTGCTATGGCATCGTCGGAGATGCGCTGAACCCGGTGATCGACGCGCTGCGGCGCAACGGCAAGATCGAGTTCATCCATGTTCGCCATGAAGAGTACGGAGTCTTCGCCGCGGTCGCCGATGCTTACCTTAGCGGCAACCCCGTGGTGGTATGCGGCACGGCCGGCCCAGGCGTGACCCACCTTTTCAATGGACTGATGGACGCGCGCAAAGAGGGCGCGCCGATCATCGCGATCGCCGGCGACGTCGAGACCAGGCTCATGGACAGCGCCGCCCTCGAAGAGCTGAATCCATACAAGTTTTTCGATACCGCATGCCTCTATGTCGGGCGAGTCGTCAACCCGGAACAGGCGCGGGCCGTGTTCACGACGGCGATTCTGACTGCCGTTGCCGACAAGGGGCCGACAGTGATTTCGCTGCCCGGCGATATCGCGTCGGCGAACGCGCCGAGCGATTCTCCTCACGAGGTAGCCGTTCCCGCTCCGCCGGTGTTTCGCCCAGCTGACGCCGATCTCGACACGCTGGCCGAGATGATCGAGGCTGCGAAAAACGTGGCGATTTTTGGCGGTGACGGTTGCCGCGATGCGCGCGATGAGGTGCTGCAGCTCGCGGCCAGGCTGAAGGCGCCGGTGGGATACTCTTTTCGCGGGAAGCAATGGCTGGAGCATGACAATCCCAATGCAGTCGGCATGACCGGTCTTCTCGGCTACGGCGGAGCTTATAAAGCCATTCACGATGCAGACCTTTTGCTGCTGCTCGGAACCGATTTTCCGTTCTCGGAATTCCTGCCGGGCGACGGCGTGAAGAAAGTCCAGATCGATAGGAACCCGAAGCACATCGGACGGCGGACAGCGGTCGATCTGGCGCTTGTGGGCGACATCAAGGCGACTGTCGCCGCGCTGCTTCCCAAAGTGCGCGACAAGACCGAGACCCGCTTTCTCGAAAAACACGTCGCCGAGACCGACTCGTTCCATGAGCTTCTGCAGCACTACGTCGAGAAGGGGCCGGGCATCAAGCCGATCCGTCCGGAATTCCTCGCCGCGACGCTGAGCGAGCTTGCCTCCGACGACGCCTTGTTCTTCGTGGACACAGGTACCGCTTGCATCTGGGCCGCGCGGCATTTGAAGGGCGGCGCGAACCGGCGGATCTTCGGCTCGTTTTCATGGGCCTCTATGGCCAACGCCGCTCCCAACGCATTCGGCGCGCAACTCGCATTCCCCGGCCGCCAGACAATCGCGCTGTGCGGCGATGGAGGGTTCACCATGCTCGCTCTCGGCGACCTGCTGACGCAAGTACAGCGGAAGACGCCGGTAGTGCAGATCATTCTAAATAACGAATCGCTCGACTTCGTCAACATTGAGATGCAGGAAGCCGGCGTGGTCCCATTCGGCGTCGATTTCAAGAACCCGAACTTCGCCAAAGTAGCCGAGGCGATGGGCGCGAAGGGCATCCGCGTTGAAGACCCAGGCGATGTAAGAGAAGCTCTGGCCGTGGCGCTGGCGCATAAAGGTGGTCCAGTGGTAGTGGATGCGGTGGTCGATCCTTACGCGCTCTCGTTGCCGTCGCACATACCCTTCCATGCGGCAACAGGTTTCACCCTCAGCCTCGCGAAACAGGTTTTGAACGGGAAAATGGACTCCGTGATCAAGACCATAGAACGCAACGTCGGGTTGGTCTGAGCGGCTCTGTTCAGAGCCACGACCGTCAGGGAGCGCCCTGATTCAAATACGCCACCGTAAGCGGCACGCATAGGCTCCGGATGGGCTCGAAAGGGCGCACGCCGTGCTCAACGGCTGCTAATTCAACGCCTGCGTTTTCCAAGCCATCTTCCAGCCCTTGGGAATTTCAAAATGCGCGCCGCGCATGAAGAACGTTCCGACGCCCGGCAGCGCAGGGCCGGTTATGGTCTCGTGCTCGATTTGGGTTATTTGGCCGCCACGTAACGTCCGGGAAGTTCCGCTGGACATGCTCCATTCGAAGCCCGTGAGCGGCCCAGCGGAATCCAGATTTGCAAAAAAGCGCGTCGACGCCCCTCCCGCTTCGATCTCGGTAAATTCGAACCCCAACGTGAAATAGCCGCCCATGTCGCTGTACCGCTCCATCCGGCGTATGCGGCCGTGAACAGCGGCGCCGTCCGGGATTATGGTCTTTCCCTGGAAGATCACATTGCCCGCCACGCGCCCTTCGATCAACTCGCCCACGGCCGCGCGATCCGTAACCGCCGCCGCGAGTGCGATAACTACGGTGAGGCCGCCGGGAAACGAAAGCTCTCTCGCAAGGGCCGAGGCCGCACGGTTCGGCGTTGCGGCCGCTGCCGTGGCTGGCTGCGCTATGGCATCCGGCTGGTCGAAGCTGATGCTCGTCTCGGCTTGAAATGAACGGCAGTGGGTAAACTCGAAGCGATCGATCGCCTCCTCTCCCGATGTGCCCAGCAGCCGCAACTCGCCGGTCTGCGGCAGCAGGACGTCGGTCTGGCCAATGCGCGTGCGGGCATATTCCATGGTGGTTATGGCGTCGTTGACTTGAAGCAGGGGCGGAATCTCGTCGGCCCGAACTTCCAGGCGGATCAGATCGAAGGTGACCGGGTCGGCCCAGAATGTGCCCTTCATCGAAACCACCGCGCTGCCCGAAGGCGTATTAATTGTATAGAGGCTCGACAGGAAAGGTACGCGAAAATCCCACTTCGCAGCGGGGCGGCCGGCGAGCGGTTCCTCGCCGCGATAGGTGAAGAGCCCCTGATCGCTCACAAACAAAGTTTGCAAGTGTCCGGCAAACATGCCGTTGCCGATGAGGCCGCTGCCGACGAAAACGCGAGGGTCTTCCTCCTTGAAATCGCGGCCGCCGGGCGAATCGAAGAACTCCTTCCTGCCGGTGAACAGGACCTCGAGGCGGACTGTATCCTGTGACTTCAATTCGCCCTTCGGTCCGCCGCGTTTGCGCGAACGCTCGAACGTTTCCAGGCACGTGTATTGCGGCATGTGCGCGATCTGCTCTTTGACGCGGGCCTTGACTCGCGAAACCAGTAGGACGCCGGGCGGCAGATCCTGCGGCGCCGCGGTGAAGGCCGCGAGCAGAGCGCAGAATAAGAAGCCGCGGGATTTCATGGGCAAATCTATTATCAGCGTACAATGGACCGATTGGAATGCTCTAATTCGAGCGAGAGATTCCGCGCCGCCTCCGATCGGAGCCACGACCGTAAGGGAGTGGTCTCCAGTTGGATCTCAAGATCGCGCGGTCACAGCGCTACTCTCATTTTCGCGGCAGTGTTAGCTCTAGCGATCCCGGCCGCCGGCGCTGAGCCGGAACGCCGCGCCGTAGCCTACCTGGCGCAGGAGACGCCGAAGTGGTTCGCCGGGAATCACTGCTTCTCATGCCACAACAACGGCGATGGCGCGCGCGCCCTGTTCCTCGCCGTGCAGCGCGGATACGCCGTCCCCGCGAAGGCGCTGGAGGATACGCTGCGCTGGCTGCGCGACCCCGCCGGCTGGGATCACAACCCCGGCAACCCTGGCTTCAGCGACAAACGGCTGGCGCGGATTCAATTCGCGGCCGCTCTGGCGGAAGCCTGGCGCACGGGCTACACCCACGATCGCGATGCGCTTTTACTCGCCGCCGAGTCGCTTGTCTCCGAGCAGGAGCGCGACGGAGCATTTCCGGGAGCCTGGAAGATCGATACCGGCGGCGTGGCCGGCGCGCCCGCCACGTATGGTTCGGCGCTGGCGACTTACATGGCGCGCCGCACGCTCGAAATCGCCGATGCCCACCGCTTCGCGCAGCCGATTGGCCGCGCCAACCAGTGGTTGAATTTTATGCAGCCACAGAACGTCTTGGACCGCGCTGCGATTCTTCTCGCCCTGCCCGATTCTGCGCCGAAGCATCTGGACGCCCTGTTGGCTGCGCAGACCAGCGATGGCGGTTGGGGTCCACAGCCGCACGCACCGGCGGAAGCTTTCGATACCGCCTTGGCGCTGCTCGCGCTGCACGGCGTTGTCCGGCCAGAGGCGGGTGCGAATCTTCGCGACGCGCATAACCCCGCCGCTGCCATTGAGCGCGGCCGCGCATTCCTGGCGAAGTTTCAATTGGCGGATGGCTCGTGGCCCGAAACCACGCGGCCCGCTGGGTTCACCAGCTATGCGGAGCGAATCTCCACGGCGGCTTGGGCGGCTTACGCGCTATTGACTACCGATCCGAAAGGGAATTGAGACAGTTTCCGTTTGGATCTGCGCCGTCACTTCCTGGAACTTGTCCACGTCAAAAGCGCGGCCCACTCGATTGCCGGCCAAGTCTTCCAGCGTCGTATTCACGGTCAATCGATACTCCGCCCGCTTCCACGGAGCCTCCGGCGTGAAGCGCCATTGCGTCTCGCCGCGCGCCACCTCCACTTTGCCGCTGACGCCGTCGACGGCGATGGCGTGTTGCAGCAGCGCATAGTCGAGCGGCCTCGGAAAATCGACGACCAGCGCATCGGCCGTTCCCGGGCGGGGTGGGGAAATTCGCCACTGCGCGGGGTCCACCGGCGCGCGCTCCGCCTCAACCACGCGGAACGGCTTGGCGAAATTGGCGGCCAGCGGCTCGCCGTTCGCGTCCAGCCATTCATGCCCGATCGCCAGCGTGTACTGCCGGCCTTCTTCAATGTTCGGACCCGATTCGCGCAGCGGCAACAGTCCGCGCTTGATGCGGCCCGGGTCGAAGAGCACGGTCAGGCGCGTGTTGGCTGGGTCCCAAAGCTCCTGATCGATTTCGAGGAACGGCAACTTCACCGCCACTCCCTGGCTGTCCAGCAAACGAATGTGCTGCCACGCTTCGCCGCGGCGCATGGCGGCAGAGAAGTAAATATAAAGCTTGAGCGTGTTCGAAGGCAGAACGTCCGCCGTCGGATATACGTGTTCGATTCGCGTCGCGGCGGCAGGAGCGGATTTTGGCGTGTCGAACGCGGCTTCCACCGCCGCCTCGCCGGGAAGATGAAACACCGCGCGCACATGCATGCCGGGCGTAAGCGGCCAGCGCGGCCGGAACGTGAGCACAGTTCCTTCCACCGTGTATGAGCCCAGCATCGCGGGAATATCGCCCCCGCCGGCGTACACCTGGAAAACAGAACTCCACCCCGCGGCGGGCTCCGCGGAAGCCTTCCAGCCGGTAACCTGGAAGTTTCCATCAGTGGCGTGAATGGATACGCCCGCCGCCGCGGCCGCCAGAGACAGCAGAAGCCCCGCAAGAGCTATGCTGGTCGCGCGCCGAATCATGCGCCAGTTCATGCGCCGTTACGGCAACGCGATGGTGCGCAGGTCCATCGAGCCGGCCGTGCCTTGCAGCAGCAGCGCCGTGCCGTCGTCGTACTTCTTGAGGCGCTGCACGTCTTTCAGGGTCGCGATAGTTTCATACGGCACGCCAGTCGCCTCGGTGTGCGCGGTGATCGGCTTGTATGTTTCCAAATTCTCTGCGTTCAGCTTCATCACGCCGCGGCTGCTATTGGCCATCAGGATGAAATGCTTTCCGCCCTTTTCGTACACCATCATGTCGATCGGCCGGTTGCCCGCGCCCAGTTCTGCGATAGTCGTGCCTTCCACCTTCGCGCCCGGCGTTAACTGCGATACCTGAATCTTGACCAGCGGCGTGCAGGTATAAGCGGCGAGAATCGCCTTCTGATGATCGATCTCATACGGGATGAACGTGCGCACCGGAGCGGCCGTTTCAAAGCGCCCGTGCGACCCGTGATAGATCTGGATGCCCGCGCCCTTCACGGCGCCGTTGAACGGGAACGGGATGGAGCGCAGCGTCGAAGAGAACTCTTCGTTCGAGAGTCCGGCCACAACCACGTTGCCATCGATATAGGCGATGGCGGTGATGGTTTCCACCTGGCGTCCATTGGTCGAGGCCGCGGGCGGGTCGACGAACTTCACCGACGAATGCGCAATATTATCCAGCGGCACTTCGGAGATTTTCCCGGCCGCGTCCACGCGCAGAATCACCGCGGTAGCATCGGGCCCGCGTCCGCGCGAAACCGACATGTAGATATTCTTCGAGACCGGGTTTACAGCCGTATCGTTAATGAGAATCTGGTCGGGCGCCGTACCGAGCAGCGCCGCAATCTTTTCGTTGACGCCTTTGATTTCGATGCTGCCGCCGGATTTGGACGAAGCCTTATCTTGCACGTCCAGCGCCCAGATGGTAGCGGCCGGCGTATCGCCGACAAACAGGATGTTATCCGGTCCGAACGCGAGCGCGCCCGCGGACTTCAGGTCCGCCTTACCGGGTTGCAGAGTGGAAGAAGCGCAAAGCGCCAGAATCGCCGTGCCGGACAAACCGGCGGCCAACCGGATCAAACTTCGAATGTTCACATGCCCTCCAGGCTTGAGAATTTTGGCTTTATGCTATCACAGACTGGGAGCGCGGAATTGTAACATCGCGAAGCGGTAGTGCTGAAGCGCCCGCGGCAGGCATCCGCGAATTTCAGGCGTTTCCGGCGTAGTTTTCCTGGAGGCAGAATGGGGCGATCCTGATGAAGATCGTAATCTCAGTGGCGGCGGTCCTTGCGTGCGGCGTATTGAACGCACAGATGACAGCCACCGTGCACCCCGTGCCTGGCGGCTCCCAAATCGGAATCCGGAACGATGCGGCGGTCGGTTTGGCGGCAATTGCGGTCAATGTAAAATTGGTGGACCGCGCCAGTGATGGTCCGCTCATGCTGTTTGTCGATTCGGCCGTTGAAGCGGTGCGTCTGATGTTGCCGAACGAGGAGCGCGTGGTCGAGGAATGGCGCATGGCGCAGCGGGAAGGAAGCAAACCAGCTGCTATTTTTGAGGAGCCAATAGTCACTGCCGGAATTTTCGCCGACGGCGCCACCACTGGCGACCCGGCCTTGCTGCGCCGGTTGATATTGCGCCGGTGCAATATGCTGCAGGCGGTGGAAGCGGCGCTCGAAATGCTGTCCGACCCCGGCGGACACAACGTGCCCCGCAGTCAGATGATCGAACAGTTCAGGAACATGGCGGATTCCGTGAACCATTGGTACCTTCCTCTGGAGCAGCGGGTAGGTCGCAGTCTCTACCAATCGATCATTGAAAAGCTGATGAACTTGCCCGAAGGGCCGCTCGGATCGCCGTTTCCCCCGACTGCCTTTGTAGAGGACGAAACCGCGATGCTGAATCGGCAGCGCGTCTCACTCCTCGATTCGCGGCCCAGCCTGGCGGATGCGGCCCTCATGGGAAGGTAGGACAGGCATCCTTGCCTGTCGCTGCGCGCCTATACACAGTTCAGACCGGGACTCGACGAACCTCAAAAAAGGAATTGTCTGCCGAAGCCACCGAAGCCGGATGGTCCGAGGGAAGCGCCCTCGTCTTGCAAAACGGGGCTCCTCGTCTACCTTAAACGTCTAGCGCTTCATGCGGCTGGAACCGGATTTTGCCTGCATAGTCGAGTCAGTCGAGCTGCGTAGGCGCAGAGTTGTAACATCGTAAAGCGCGCCGAACACGCTTAATTAATAAGAGATGTGCCAAACTCCGGTGTAAAGGCTCAACCAAAACGTGAGACGCCTGCTCGTCCTATTTCTACTCTTCGCACCCCTCGCCGAGGCGGTTGAAATCCACATTCAATTCGCAGCGCTCGAGCGCATGTTGGGCGAGCAGCTTTTCACGCAGGACGGCCGCAAGTATGTTCGCGGCAGCGCCGCCACCAAATGCAACTTCGCCTATCTGGAGAAGCCGCACTTTCTGGGAGCCGATGGCAAGCTGCGCATCCGCGCGAAATTCACCGGACGCTCGGCGCTCAATATGTTCGGCCAATGCGTCGGCCTCGGTGATGCGTTCACCGCCGCCATCACCGCTGTTCCGCAGTATAAAGACGGCAATATCGGCCTCGGAAACGTGGCCGCGGTGAGTGAAGATCGCACCGGCTATTACGTCCGGCGAGTCTGCGCGGCGCTGTCGTCGAGCCTCGCGCGCGACTTTCGTTATCCCATCGGCGCGGCGGCTAAAAGTGCGCTCGAAGAGCCGGGCGCACAACCCAATTACCCTCGGGAGCTGCACAATTTTCGCGTGACTGAGATCCGCGTGACCAATGACTCCCTGATTCTCGTGGTCGATTTCGAACTTACCGTCAAGTGACCAAGTGAGGTCGTGGCGTACGCACTCATGCGTGCAGCGTTCACACTCGTGTGAACGCGCTTCGATCCCCATGCCCGGCGCATCTATAAATAACTGTCCCGGCATGAAGCCGATGTTAGTGTTTGGAGCCAGGTATGAAAAAGCCTGCGGCGTTACCGCTTGCGTGCAGGTTCCCCGATCGCTAGTGCGCGCGCCACACACTAAAAGATTTTCAACCGCAGATACTTGCGCGGATCCTGGCGGAAATCTTTCACCATGTTACGCATTTCTGCAGCGGCGCCCGTCACGTTGTCGAACATCTCCGATGAGCTGAACATGGGCATCGCGTTCACTTCGTCCACCTTCTGAATCAGTCCGGACAGCGTACGATTCCAACCGGCATACATCTGGTCCGAAGCCACGAATTCCGCCGATTGCACACCGGCGATCGACTTCCGCAAATCCCGCGCCTCCGCGCGCGCCTGCTCGTATTGCGCCGGATCCCGCAGGAATTTGCCCAGCCCTCCCTGGCCGGCCTGCAGGCGCGCCAACGCCTGGTCTAATTGCACAAATGGCTCCTGCATCTTGCGGTACAGCGCATCGGTATAGATCGCGCCGCCGGCCAAGCTGGTCGTTAGCTTCGCCGTGCGGATGGCGCCCTGCAGCTCAATGAACTTCTTGCGTAAACTCACGTAGACCGTATCGGTGAGAATAAACTGTCCCAGCGGGTTGGCGCCTCTCTCGATATCCGCGAGAGTGGTGTCCACGATGCGCAACTGGCGCTCGAAGTCCACCAGGTCGATGGTTCTCATCATATCGGGCTGGTCCTTGAAGTTCAGTTCGCCGAAGGGCGCTATGTGGCCCGGCGCTGTGCCGCTGACAATATCGACGAATTTGTCGCCAACCAGCGTATCGGCGCTGATCTGCGTCATCGAGTCGGTGGAAATGCTGGCCAGTTTGTCCCGTCCCACCTTCATCGTGACCTTGACGATGCGCAGCGGGTTGTTCGACCCCGAAAACGCGACCGCGCTCACCTTGCCGGCGTCGATGCCATCCACGCGCACCGGCGAATCGTGGCTCAGTCCGGTACCGTCGCGGATGTAGAGGTAGAGCGTGACCTTCTTCTCGAGCAGCGTGCCGCCGGTGAGAAGGTAAATGAGCGTCCCCAGGATGATGAGCGCTACCAATGAGACGCTCGTCACGCGGAACTTGGCCCATCTCACCCGGCGCACGGACGGCATTCACTTGGATTGTACCGCGGCGTAAGATAGGAATCGTTTGAAGATCCGCCCGCGCAAGTTCGATGGGCGCAGGCGCCGCCGGCTCTATCGCTTGAACCCCACGCTCTCCCACAGCTTCCCGCAGTCGTACATCCTCCCATTCGCCACCACTCTCGCTACCTTCCGGATGTCGCTGATATTCGCCACCGGGTCGCCATCCACCAGAATCAAATCCGCGCGCTTGCCCGTCTCCACTGTCCCCGAGTCACCGTCGAGCTTCATCGCTCGCGCCGAGACAATCGTCGCCGATTGAATCGCTTCCATCGGAGTCATCCCCGCCTGGACATATAACTCTAACTCGCGGTCCAGCCCGTATCCCACTAACCCCGTGTCACTGCCGGGCACGATTGGAATCCCAGCTTTGAATAGCGCGCCAATCACCGCGACAGTCTGCGCCGTCCTTGTCCGCATCTGCTCCGCGGTAGTGTTTCCACCCATGCCGCGGAACTTCGATTCCAGCGTAAACGGCGCCTTAGTGACGCCCGGCTCGAAACTTGCCACGTCCACTTCCTTGGAATGTCCGGCCATCTCGCCCCAGCCCGCCGTTGGATCGACCACCGTCCCGTGTTCCTTGAAGAACTGTATCGCCTTCCGCGCCGCTTCCGAGTTCACGTCAATCGCTCCCCGTCCGCCGCCTGTCGTGCTCAACGTGCCCCGCATCATGTTGCTCACGTAATTCAGATGGTTGATCTGGTCCATCCCCGCATCCACGCCCTGGAACGCGTTGAGCGCCTGCGGCACATGCCCGGTGACGCTCATTCCCACGCGATGCGCTTCCGCCGCGATGGCTGAAATCACCTCCGGCGTCAGAAACGTATAGAGCTTCATCTGCTGGAATCCCGCCGCGTGGTACCGGTCCACCACCGCGCGCCCCTCCTCCGGCGTCTCCGCCGTCACGTGCCCAAATGCTTTCAACCCGCCCGCATCCACCAACCCCGCCAGCACCATTCGCGGACCCAGCCCGTTGTGTTTCTCCACCGCATCCCGCTGCGCCACCAGGTAGTCGAATTCGCCGCCGCAATCGCGCGCCGTCGTGATCCCCGCGCCCAGCAGCGCCGGCCCGAACTCCACTCCCGAAAAATGCGTGTGCATCTCCCACAGCCCCGGCAGCAGCGTCTGCCCCTTCGCTTCGATCACCGCCACGCCGCGCGGAATCGTCACTCGCGCGCGCGGCCCCGCGGCGGCAATGCGCCCGTCCCGCACCACCACCGCGGAATCCGCCACCGGCGCCGCGCCCGTCGCATCCACCAGCGTCGCGCCCACTATGGCGAAGCTGCCCGTCCGTTCTGGCGGAACCTGCTTTTCGATTGCCGCCAGGTCCGCCATCTCCTGCGCCACGCCCGCGCGAAACAGTTGCGGCAGCGCGGCTTCATATTCGCTGCGCACCGCCTCCATCGGCAGTCCGCCCGCGAACGTCATCGCCGCCGCCAGTTGCCCGTCGCGGTTCATCCACAGAATTTCACGGCCGAACATCAGGTTAGCCACGGTGTACCGGTCGAGCGCCGCCGTCTTGCCGTCCACCGTTATGGAATCGCGCCCCGCCGCTTCAATCCGAATGGGATCGGCCGCGGCATTCGCGCGCAGCACGGGCAGTTCCGCCGGCTTGCCGTGCGCCAGCCAATACCGCATCATCGCCATCTGCACCGCGAAGGGCAACGAACCGAAAATGGAGAAGTACCGCGCCGGCGCTTCGACGTTGCGCTGCTGCTGGTCCTCCTGCACCGCCGCCGTGGCGCCCGTGACCGTCACCGTGCGCACCGCGCCGCCCTTCATTTCCAGCCCCTCCGGCGTGTAGTCGCTCTTCATTCGCAGCGTCACGCCGGTGGAGCGCTTCATGCCCCTGTCGGAATATTCGCAAGTCGAATTCAGCGTCAGGCCGCCGTCGCCCGCCGCAAGCTCGTAGCGCTCCTCGCCAATTGCATGGAGAATCATGTGGATCGTGAAGCTGCCGCTCTCCGCGCGCAGCGAGACCGCCATGGCGATCAATAAAGCGCTCCATCTCATGTGAATAGTCTACTAATTGTAAGGCAGGCAATCTTGACTCCAGCCGCCTTTCAGGCGGCTTTCTGACCAGGCTGCAAATCCTCGCCTTCGTTCATTTCGCCGAAGATCGCGCACGGCGGGACGCTGCCACCTCACTGTCAAGGTAGTGATTCAGGTGCTGCTGCACGCTTCGCAAAGCGAACTCACTACGCTCCAAGCGGCTCATCATCAGCGCGCCTTCGAGTGGCGCCACGATCAACACCGCCACCGTCTTCGCGTCGACGCCCGCGCGTATCTCGCCGCGTTCCGCAGCCTGCTTGACGATCGCTTCCAACCGCGCGACCCAAGATCGCAGGGCTTTGCCAACGCGCGCGCGAAGGACGGCGTTTCCGTCATCGGCGTCGACGGCGGTATTCAATATCGGACAGCCGCCCACAACCGGAGACCGATAATCGATGAAATTCGCAATCAACTGTTTGAGCTGTTCGATGCCGGTCGCGTTCTCATCCACGTGCAGCATTCGGGCCTTCCAGGCCGCTTCCCAGGTGTAATCGAATGCCTCCGCCGCCAGCTCTTCCTTGCTGGAAAAGTGGCGATAGATGCCGCCCTTTTTTAGTCCTGTCGCCGCCATCAGGTCCGCGAGAGAGCTGCCTTCGTAACCATGCTGGTTGAAGATCGGCGCGGCGGCGGCCACAATTTTCCTGCGGGTTTGCTCGCCTTTCGTCATTTGTTCGCCTTTGACTCCCATGTCCGGGACCGAGTGGTCGCTTTCCATCATAACAGTAAGATGTGGCTTGAGACCGTTCGGTCGCATTCCAAACAATATCGCCAAAATAAATGCGACCGTTCGGTCTCTTCTGAATCCAACATGAGGCCATCCACGGACGCGCGGAGCGGGATCGCGTTCGATATCAGGCGCTCGTAGAAAAGCGCGAAATCTCCCGCTCCGATTACGATGCTCGCGAGACCGAAGCTATCTCGGCCGCTCAGGCCGTGGAATCCGATCGCGCTTTGGTGAAATCGATTGAGCAAAAGATTGCGGGGGCCCGCAGTCTGGTTGATCGGCGGGAGGCGCAAATAGAGACCGCCCGCACCGCTCCCCAGCAGGTCACCGACGCCCGCGCCAGGTCGCAATCGGCCACCGGACACCTGGATCGGGCTAAAGCGGATTTGCATACGGCGCAGCTCAACCTGAGCTATACGAAAATCTACGCTCCTGTGAGCGGCGTGATTGGACGCAAGACCGTTGAGCTGGGCCACCGCCTGCAGCCCGGCCAGGGCCTCATGGTGATAGTGCCGCTCGACGATATCTGGGTCACGGCCAACTTCAAGGAGACGCAGCTCAAACGGATGCGGCCCGGCCAAAGCGTCCGCATTCACGTCGATACGTTCGGCCGCGATTTCAACGGCACAATCGAAAGCCTTCCGGGGGCCGCAGGCCCGCTGTTCAGTATCTTCCCGCCAGAAAACGCGACCGGGAACTACGTCAAAGTGGTGCAGCGTTTCCCCGTACGAATCCGATTCGATCGCGACCAGGATCCGCAACGCCTGCTGCGCCCCGGCATGTCAGTCGAACCAACCGTGAGCATCCAATAAGTGACCGTACCGTGGCGCACGCACTCATGCGTGCAGCGTTCACACTCGTGTGAACGCGCTTGTCTTACTAACTGGCAAAACCCCATGTCCACTAAGCCAATCAATCCATGGTTCATCGCCATAACCGTAACGCTCGCCACCTTCATGGAGTTACTCGACACATCCATCGCCAATGTGTCGCTTCCCTACATTGGCGGCGGCCTCGGCCGAAGCTATGACGAAGTGACCTGGATCCTCACAACCTATCTGGTCGCCAACGCTGTCGTCCTGCCTATGTCTGCCTGGCTAAGCAGGGTCTTCGGCAGAAGGAACTACTATCTCGGCTGCGTTGCGCTCTTCACGTTGACATCCTTCTTCTGCGGTATCGCCCCCACTCTCGGCCTTATGCTCTCCAGCCGCGTATTGCAGGGCATCGCAGGCGGCGGCCTCGCTCCGGTAGCTCAGGCCATCCTGGTAGATACGTTTCCACCCGCCAAACGGGCATCCGCGTTCGCTCTCTATACAATTGTGATCGTCACAGCTCCAGCTATCGGGCCGGTCTTAGGCGGCTGGATCACCGACAATTACAGTTGGCGCTGGATCTTCTTCATCAACATACCCATTGGCATCCTGGCGCTGATCCTGAGCGCAAGAGTCCTGAAAGATCCGCCCGCCTTCGAATTGGAGCGCGCCAGCGTGCGCAAGGGCGGCAGACTGAGCGTTGACGGCATCGGCATCGCGCTGATCGCTTTAGCATCGGCGGCGCTCGAAGTCGCGCTCGATCGCGGTCAGATCGAAGACTGGTTCGGCAGCCCGTTCATCTGCTGGATGCTCGGCATCGGCGTAATTGGATGGATAGCGACCCTCGTGTGGGAGCTTCGTATCAAAGAGCCTGTCATCGATTTTCGCTTGCTGGCCAATCGCAACTTTGCCATCGCCAGCATCCTCTTTTTCGTTTTTGGATTTGGACTTTTCGGCAGCACCACACTCATTCCCCAGATGCTCCAGTCGCTCTACGGATACCGCGCAATCGACGCCGGCCTGGTCCTGGGTCCGGGCGCATTGGTCATCACCATGCTGGCCCCGGTTGCCGCGCGGCTCATCCAGCGCCAGATCGTGCCACCGCGCATTTTGGTCACGATCAGCCTGCTCACCGGCGCTTCGGCCATGTGGTATTACAGCACGTTCAATCTCGCCACGGATTACCGCCACTATGCCCTTGCCAGGGCGTTTCAAGGGCTCGGATATGGATTCTTCTTCGTGCCCGTCAACGTCATCGCCTATTCGCAGCTGAGGCCCGATCAGAACAACAAGGCATCCAGTCTCACCAACCTGTTCCGGAATTGGGGAGGCAGCTTTGGGATCGCCTTCATCACTACCGCCGCCGAGCGCCGGCATGAGTTTCATCAAACCAATGTTGCCGCTGCGTTCGGTTCCACATCCCAACAGTTGAGTGAAAGAGCGAGCGCACTGACGAGCTATCTGATTCAGAAGGGATTCTCGGGCCCGGATGCCGCCACTGCGGCGTACGCGCACCTATACCAACAACTGCAGCACCAGGTCAGTCTCTTAGCCTTCATGGACTGTTTCCGCGTCATCGGATGGCTGACGCTAGCCGCGGTTCCACTGATGTTTCTAGTCCGGCGCTTCAAACCGGCAGGCAAACCGCACGCTGCTCACTGATGCTGCCACCCAGTAGCCACTCAGTAGGGCAGACCCCTGGTCTGCGCGGACCCCCCTGGACCCGCTCTTCACCGACCTAAGTCGGCCGCACGCCGTAGCCGAAAACCGGGTGCAGCGGCCATTCGAAATCGCGATTCGCAGCCGCAAAGCGCTCCACAGCCGCAATCAAACTCCGGCGATCGCTTCCAAACTCACCCGGAGCCGTTCCGCCCGCACCTCGCTCCACCTCCGGCCGCGTCTTCACCCCGGCCGGCCACTTCACCGGAGCATTCAACGCCAGGAACTTGACCACCGTGCGCTGCATCGGGCTGGTCGCCATGCTCACCGCCTTGGCGCCCATCGGCACAAGAAACGAGTCGATTAAATGGCAGATCGTCTGGTGCGCCGTCATGCGGCCCCAGAGCGGTTTCAAAACGGGCTCTACCCTCCGGAACCGCCGAGGACAAGGTAAAGCATACTCCACCTATCGGGCGTCTCGCGCATTACAATGGTTGCCGGGTGTTACAGTTGAAAGGAACTTCCGGCGCCCGGAAGTCGTATCGACAAGTGAGTCTCCTATGACAGCAACTACCAGCCCCGAACTGGGGCACATTCACGCGCTCCTTGCCGAGCGCGGTTATGAAGTTTCCGAGTCGTCGCCCGATTCCCTGACCATCCGGGAAATCGATAGCGGCGTTACCGTCCATGCGGTGCTGCAAGGGGAAATCCTCTTCCTGTCGTTGACCTGCACCGTGGTTCCGCGCGCGTCGCTCACCGCCGACATCATGTCGCGCATGCTGGCCGCGGACAACGGCATTTCCACCTCTCACTTCTCGCTTTATGACGCCACGGGCGGCAATGTCGCCATCACGCTCAGCAATTTCTGCAAGCTGCAGGACCTGGGCGCCGACGACGAGGACGACATCCTCTCTTGCGTGCATTTCCTGCTGGTGGATGTGATGACGGCGCGCCGCGTGCTCGCCGGATTGAAAGCGTAAACGGAGAAAAGATATGGCATTTTTATCGGATTTGTTCGGCCGGGCCGGCCGCGTGGCGCGTGGGCAGGCCAATAAGGGGATGGACACCATCGAGGACGCCACCTTCGAGGCAACGGTTAACCAGACCGTCGCCGACATGAAGACCGAGTTGAATAACGTAGTGCGCGCCTCCGCTATGGGGATGAGCAACTACAACCGCCTGGACGCGGAGTATCAGAAATACGTGCGCCAGTCCCAGGAATGGAAAGACCGCGCCGGCCAGGCGCTCGACGCGGGCAATGAAGACCTCGCCAAGAAGGCGCTCGCCAAGAAGGCCGAAAGCGATCAGCAGGTCGCCTCCATGCAGACGGCCGTCGAATCGGCCAAGGCCGCCAGCGAGAAGCTGAAGGCGCAGGTGGGCGAGCTCAAGCGCAAAATCGAAGAGGGCGAGCGCACCGCCACTACCTTGGTGGCGCGCAAGAACGCCGCGTCGGCGCAGCGCAAAGTGGCGGAAGCCATGTCGGGCGTGGGCAATGCCGATAACGCCTTCTCGCAGTTGAACCGTTTTGAGGAGAGCGTTTCGCGCGAGGAAGCCACCGCGAAAGCCTTCGATCAGCTCGCTTCCACGGGTAAGGACGACGATCTGGAAAAGCAGTTCGCGCAACTTGGCAACCACAGCGTTGACGCCGAGCTCGAAGCCATGAAGGCCGCGCGGCAGATCAAGTCCAGCCCCGCTTCCGCGCCTTATCTGCCTAAGGAATTACCCAGCGGCAGCGCTTCCGTGGCCGCCGGGCAGCAGGCCGGCGAAAAGGCCGGAGCATAGGGTAGCCGGCGGACCGTCCAGCGGAGGCTCATGATCACTCTGACTCTCGAAGCCGTTCTGGGCGTGATGCTGGCGGTCGTGATTATGCAGTTTTTCAAAAAGCATCCGCAGCCCGTCGCCGCGTCCGTTCCCGTGGAAGACCTGGCTAATTTGAAACCGCAGGACGCCCGCGTGGGAGACGCCATTTCCATCTCCGGCGCGGGCGACAAAATGGAGGATCTCGATTTCACCGTGGACCGCACCACCTGGCTCACCGCCGGTTCGCGCCAGTGGGTTGAAATCGCCGGCCCCTACCGCGAGCGCCGCGTCGCCCTGCGCGTGGGCGGCGACGAAGAAGTCGAAGTGAGCATCCACAACGACCCGCGCAAAGTGACTCTCGAAGACCTGGGCGTCTCCGAAGACGATCTGGCGCAAATGGACGAGCGCCAGAACACCGCCGATTCCTTCGTGTTCGACGGCAAAACCTGGCTCTATGTCATCAGCCGCGAAGTGCAGGCCAAGCGTAGCGACCGCCCGCAAGCCGACGGCTTCTACTACTGGGAATTTCGCGAGCAGGATGGCGCCGGCGTTCTGGCCGTACGCAAGGAACAGAGCGAGCCATTCGCCGTCACGTTGTTTACCGGTATCCAACCCGGCGACGTGACCGTCTATCGCGGTAGAGCCACCTGATGAAACACACCTGCGCAAGAGTGGGACAGACGCTTTCGTCTGTCAACTCGACGAAGATCGATTAAGCATTTATGAAACACTCCGGTTTACGCCTGCTGACCGTCCTGGTTTTGGCCGTGATGGCCGTCGTGCCATTCCTCGGCCTCGACGATCTTCCGCGCAGTACGCGCGCTGCCATCGATTCCGAACGCAGCGAGCTCGCGTCCGCCACCGCGCAGGTCCAGCGCGCCAAAGACGAAGTCGGCAGCGAACTCCAGTCCGACGCCGATATCTTCCGCACCGTACCTGCCAGCCAGCAATGGCCCGCCACGCTGGCGGGCGCACAAACCGTTTTGCAATCCGCCAATCGCGACGCGCAGCAGCTCGCCGCACTCGAAAAGCGGAACCGCCGCGGCGACCGCCAGGAAGCCGAGAAGCTCCTCGCCGACGAGCGCCAGCTGCGCACGTCCTCGCTGCACCAGGCCACCAGCATCCGCGACGAAGCCGCGCACTGGGTCGATCTGAAGCGCCATCTGCCCGACGACCTGCAGCAGATGGCGCGCGATTATCAAACCATCCACGGCTTCGATCGGACCGCGCTCGACACCGCCGTGCAGCGCGCCGAGACCGATTGGCCGGCGAAGAAACCCGATCTCGACGCGCGCGTCGCATCCGTCCAGCAGCTCCAAGCCCGCGGCGATCAAATCTGGCAATCGAGCGCCGAAGATCGCCGCCTGGCCGCCGCCAACGATTTCGCGCACCTGAACTTCGGCGCGCTGGGCTCCGAGGCCGACGCATTGAAAGCCGCCGCTGCCGATTTGCCGCGCCAGGCGACTGGGATTACCGCGCTCGCCGGGCAGCTCTACACCTCGTGGGACAAGCTGCTGGTCGACATGCGCCAGCACGGGCACACCGACGAACAGGAGATCCGCACCGTCACCACGCGCCTTCCGGACGCGGCCGCCAAGTCCGGTACCACCACTTCCGACGAGCGCTGGGTGGAAGTTTCGCCGGCCACCTACCAGGCCTTGCGCAACGACCTCGGCATGGCCATCGAGCACAAGCCGGCCGGCAAGTACGATTCCGAAGCCGACCATGTAGCTCAGCCGGCCGGTTTTGCGTACGTCGCCCCCGTCGGCCAATCGAACCAATATGGCTACTGGGACCACAGCGGCGGCCAGAGTTTCTGGGTCTTCTACGGCCAATATGCGCTGATGCGCGACCTGCTGTTCAACCACAGCTACCGGCCCCTGGGCGGCTACGAGTATGAAGATTACCGCAGCTACCAGAGCACCGGACGCACCTACTATGGTCGTGACGAAGCCGCCGGCGCGCCCAAATACGGATCGCAGGGAACCGCCACCGCGGATCGCTATTCCGGCAGCACATACGCCAAAGGCGGCGGCTTTAAGGATTCCAAGTACGCCTCCAAGGGCGGCAACTACCGCGACTCCCGATTCGCCACTCCCGGCGCCAGCGACCCCAACGCCGATCACAGTCCGAAGCGTTTCGGCAGCGGTAGCGCTCAGCCGCACTTCAATCCGCCCAGCCGCCCGTCGGCGCCGCGGCCTTCTTTCCGTCCGCCTAGCACCGGGCGAAGATTCGGCAGGCACTAGCCCCCAACTCGCCGTCCACGCCTCCAGGCTTGCATTCAACCAGCCTATTCAACCAGCCCGCCAAAGTCTCCGCAGGTCCGCGTTGCGGATTTCTCCGCGCGGTTTGCTCAAATTGTCATGAAAATTATGGAACCCGCGAATTCCCGGCGAGGCGTACACTATTGCGTATGAAATTGCGGATGCTTCTGCTGATCCCGCTGGCCGCCGCGCCGGTGGCGGCCGACGAGGGGTTGTGGCTGTTCAACCAATTCCCCAAAGATCAGATCAAGCAGAAATACAACGTCGATATCACGGACCAGTTCGTGGACAATCTGCGGCTGGCATCATTGCGCATCGGCGGAGCGTCCGGCGCATTTGTTTCGCCGAAGGGCTTGATTCTCACCAGCCGCCGCGCGGTATCCGATTGCGCATCGAAGGCCAGCGACGTTTTCTATGCGGCTGCCAGCGCCGACGAGACAAAATGTACCGGTCTCACCGCGGATGTTCTGGTCGCTCTCGAAGACATCACCAAACAGGTGAAGGATGCCGCAACCGATAAGATGAAGCCGGCCGAGGCGCTCGAGAAGCGCAACGCCGCGGCGGCGCGCATCGAAAAGACGTGCGCCGAGAAGAACCATACCGTCTGCACGGTAGTGAAGCTCTCATCGGGCGAGCGCTACGATCTGTATCAATACAAGCGCTACGACGACGTCCGGCTGGTGTTCGCTCCGGAGCCCGCCGCGGCGGCGTTTGGCGGCAATCCGGCGGAGCTCACGTACCCCCGATACTCCATGGATTTCGCCTTCCTGCGCGCCTATGAGAACGGCAACGCGGCGGCAACCGCGCACTACCTCAAGTGGAGCGAGGCGGGCGCCAGGGATGGCGACCTGGTATTCGCGGTGGGCAGTCCGGTCTCTACCGCGCGTCTGGCGACGGCGGCGCAGCTTACTTTCTATCAAACTTCCGCCATGCCTTATACCATCACGCGTTTGCAGACGCGCATCGAAGCCCTGCGCGCGGCCGCTCCGCAAAGCGCCACGCTGTTGGCGCTGGGCGCCGAATACAAGCTTACCGTCGGCAAGCTGATCGGCCTGAAAGACGAGTGGCTGATGGCGCGCAAGACCAACTTCGAACGAAAGCTGCGGAGCGCGGTGGAGCACGATCCCAAACTCGGCATGGAGGCCGGCAAGGTCTGGGACCAGGTTGCCAACGCATATAAGGAATGGCAGCCGACGGAGCGGCGCTACCAATTGCTGGAGAAGCCGGCGGCGGTCGGCTCGGCGCTGTTCCGCATGGCGCGCGCCACCGTGCGTTCGGAGCCGCCGCCCCCAACCGCGCCCATCGAGGAAGCGGCCGAGATTGCGCTGCTGACGCGCTATCTGGATGAGCTGAAGCAAGTCGGAGAAAAGGAGCTTCCGCTGAAGTCGATCGTCAACGGAAAGACGTCGGCGCAAGCGGCTGCGGATATGGTTCACGCAGGCGCCGCGGGGGTGGTCCCATTGGCTAAGGCTGTGGACGAGGCGGGGAAGAAGGTGGCTAAGCGGCGCGCGGAAACCATCGATGCGCTGGAAGTCTCTGCCGCGGAGCGCATCGCGCAGTTCCGGTTCCGCTTATTCGGCGCCGCCGATTATCCCGACGCCACGGCCACGCCGCGCTTAACCTTCGGCGCCGTGAACGGCTATCGCGACCGCACCGAAGCTCCGGTACCGTTTGCCACAACCTTCGGCGGATTATTCCACTTCACCGCCACACAGGCGCCTTTCCTGTTGCCGCCACGCTGGACCGATGCCCGCGCGTCTTTCGGCCTGGTGACGCCGATGGATTTCGTGAGCACCTGCGATATCACCAGCGGGCCCTCCGGCGCGCCCGTGGTCAATCGGGACGGAGAGATTGTCGGCGTCACGTTCGATGGCAATATCGAGAGCATCGCCATCACGTACCTCTACGAAGACGAGAAGGCGCGCGCGGTCCACGTGGCTTCGCAGGGCATTGTGGAGGCCTTGCAAAAGGTCTACAAGGCGCCCGCGCTGCTTAAGGAACTGGGCGCGCCCACAGTAGCGGTGGCAGCGCCGACAGCCGCTATTCGACAGTGACGTGCGTGCCCTTGCGCTCCTGGTGGCGCGAAAGATGCGCAATGCGGTCGTCGATCAGGCTGCGGACGCCCTTCAGAAACTCGAGGCGCGAGTTGCGAAAGTGATCGTGGGTGGTTTCGGACCACAAGCGTTCCAGCATGGGGATCGCGGTGGTGCAGATAAAGCATCCGGCTTGATGGGCGCTCTGTTGATGGGCGCTCTGTTGGTGAGCAGGCCCTGCGCCAGTCTTCTCTTCCATAGTCAGCTCTCCTTCATTTCCACTGTCAGTACCCGATTATCCAATTTGGCGCGGCTGGGCGAAAGGCCCGCCATGGAAACCGGCAGGCCGATGTGCCGCCGCAAAGTGCCGATTTCCACCACCAGCTCATCGCCCTTCTTAAACAGCCCCACTTCGCCTTTCACCGCGAAGGGCAACTGGAGCTTCACTTCGTAGTTGCCATCTTGCTTGATGAAGCTGTAAGGCGCCTCGGTGCGCGTGACGGCCGCGGGGTCTTCCTTTTCAGAGTAGAACGCGCGGCTGAGGTTTTCCAGGCGCTCGCGCCCGAAGACTTCATGCGTGAAGAGCGGCACGCGCTTCACCGGCACGGGAGCGAAGTACGATTCGATTTCTTCGAGGATTTTGATCTGCGACGCGCGCCACTCCTGAAAGTAAGCGTCCGTGACCGCATCGGGCAGCACGCGGTTGACAATCACGCCATCCACCGACAGTCCGTGCAGGGTGAAGTAGACGAACGCGCGCTGCGTCTCGCGCAGCACCATGCGCTCGGGGTTGGTCACCAGACGGACGCTGGTGATCTTGGCGTCTTCGAGCAGCTCGCCGATGCCTTCCAGGCGCGCGAACAGGTCCTTGATATTGCCGAAATAGGTATCGGGGGGCAGTTCCACCGGGGACACGCGATTGGCGAGGGGGCGCACCGCTTTGAGGATGCCGCGCTGGAACGGAAAGATGTGCTTCATGTACCATTCGAGCGTGGTGGGCATGCTGACGAAACGCATGGATTCGGCCGTGGGCGCGCAATCGAGCACAATCACGTCGTAGCGATCCTCGCGCCGGAACTGGTTGACGTACATCATCGCGCTCAGCTCTTCCATGCCCGGCAGAATGGCGAGTTCCTCGGCTTCCACGTCGCTGATGCCGGTGGTGCGCAGCACGGAAATCACGTAGGAGGAAATTTCGCGCCAGTGGCGTTTGATCTCCTTCTGGATATTGACCTCGTGGATGGCGAGGTGGTCGTCGATCTGGTAGGGATCGCCGGTCTTGCCATGGAAGAGTCCGGTTTCGATGTCGAAGGAATCGGCCAGACTGTGCGCCGGATCGACGCTCATCACCAGGGTTCGATAACCGAGACGCGAGAGTTGCAGGCCGGTGGCCGCGGCGAGACTGGTCTTTCCTACGCCTCCTTTGCCGCTGAAGAGAAGGATGCGCATGACACCATTGTAGCGTGAGGCTGGAGCCGGCATGAACTGGCGCCACGGCGCGCCCTTGTAGGGCTTCTTTCCACGCGGAGGCGCCGAGACGCTGAGGAAAACGGAGAGAAGATCAATTCTTGTGGTCCGGCGACGTAAAGCCAGACCGCTCGCTGACGCGCGCAGCTAGAACGGGAAATCCGTGTGCGCCACGGGCTGCTGGAATAGCGAAGTCTTGGCCAGATAGCGGTACGGATTGACGGCCACTCCACGCAGGTGCACTTCGTAGTGCAGATGCGGCGCGGTAACGCGTCCGGAAGTGCCGACGGCGCCGATCAACTCGCCGCGCCGGATATCCTGGCCTGGCTGCACATAGAAGCGCGATAGATGCGCGTAGTAGGTTTCCACGCCATTGCCGTGATTGATCTTCACCAGGCGGCCAAAGCCGTTCTCCATCTCCGCGAAGGTCACGATGCCATCGGCGGTGGCGCGAATCGGAGTGCCTATCGGGGCGGTGATATCCACGCCCTTGTGGAATGCGCCTTCACCAGAGAACGGGTCGGTACGCTCGCCAAACGCCCCCATCAAGCGTCCATCCACGGGCCAGATGCTCGGTTGGGAGTTCTCGAGTTGAAAGCGGCGGTACGCGCGCGATCCCAAACCGAGGTTGTTGGCGGTGCGCAGGTAGTTGTAGTCGGCGATGCTGTCGGCAAACGACGGGGCCAGCTTGCCCTCGGAGGAAATGTCCGACGGCCCTTCCAGCTTCTGTTTGATTCCGTAGGCCACCTGCACTTCGTTGGCGAATACTTCCAGGCTGGCGAGCTGCTCGTTGGTCTGGCTGACCACTTTTTGCAAGTTTTGGTAGCGCGTGCGGAGCTGGTCGGCTTCCCGGCGCAGGGCGTTATAGTTCGCTACCTTCCAGGCCATGCGGGCGTAGCTGGCCACAAATCCGAACAGCGAGAAGCAGCCGAACAGGGCCAAAGCCAACGTGATATATACAGCCTGGTGCGGGATATGAACCCGCCGGAGCCTGCCCCGTAAGGAATGCGCGAGAACTACGACGAAGTATTCTTGCTTCATGAGCCTGCGATGCGCCGGACTCTTTCAAAAGAGTTCCAGCGGGATTACGGAACCGTTCAATTGTTGAATCTGCAAGTGTAACTGCGATTACGCAGCCATGTCAAGGATAGTGTCCTAAAAGGATACAGCCATGTCAAGTCTTGCAAGTGATTGAAAAAATTGGTATTTTCGAATTTGCCATGGCTCGCCGGGTTCCCGGAACGCATTTTCTGCGAAATTTGGTTGACCGGCGCAGCCTTCTCTTCCAGCTGGTGCGCCGCGATTTTGAGCAGCGCTTCGTCGGCTCGGCCGTGGGATGGGTCTGGGGTCTGATCCATCCGCTGGTACTGCTGCTGAGCTGGGTCTACGTATTCGGCCGCGTGCTGGGCGTCACGGCGCCCGCTTCGGCATTCACGCGACACTACCCCCTCTATGTCTTCTCGGGCATGCTGCCCTGGATGCTGTTCAGCGAAACGGTGCAGCGTTCCGCGTCGAGCCTGCTCGACCATGCGAACCTGATCACAAAAACGGTGTTCCCCGCGGAATTCGTGCCCGCATCGGTCTTTCTTTCCACGCTGGTGAGCCATCTGTTAGCGCTGACGCTGATGGTGGCGGCGACGTTGTGCTGGGAAAGGAAAATCGTCGCCGGCCTGCTACTGCTGCCGTTGTATATGTTTCTGGTCGGTCTGCTGGCGGTGGGGACCGGATGGATCGCCGCGAGCCTGCACGTGTTTCTGCGGGATACGGCGCAGATGGTGAGCGTGGTTCTCACGTTCTGGTTCTGGATGACGCCGGTCATGATCGCCGAGGAAAAGGTGCCGTACCGGGTCCTGCTGACGGCGAACCCGCTCTACTACGCGGTCCGGCTATACCGGCAGGCGCTGTTCACTTCGGAGTTGCCCGATTGGGGCGACGTGGCGAAGCTGGCGCTTGCCGGCGCGGTGGTGTTCCTGGCCGGCGGCCTGTTCTTCCGCTACATGAAGAGGGGGTTCGCCGATGTGCTGTAGCTGCATTAATTGCTCTATGTTTCTCACTCCTGTCTCAGTGCAGTCATAGGATCGGTACGCGCCGCCCGTCTTGCCGGCAGCGCCATCGCCACCGCGGCGGCCGCGAGCAGCGTCACCGAGACACACGCCAGCGTCACCGGGTCTTGCGGTTTCACTTCGTAAAGCATGCTCGCCAGATAGCGGCCTAGCGACAACGCGCAGCCTATCCCGATCGCCAGGCCGGCCAGCACCGGCGCGCCGCCCTGTCCCGCTATCATGCGCGCGACATCCGCCGGGCGCGCACCGAGCGCCATGCGGACGCCAATCTCCTGCGTGCGCTGAGATACCAATTGTCCCAGCACTCCGTGCAGCCCCACCACGGCCAGCAGCAGCGCAAATGCCGCGAAGCCGCCGAACACCACCGCCCGAAAACGCGGATACGCCAGATAGACCGCTAACCGCTGCCGCATGGTCCGCACGTCGCCGATGGCCACGCCGCTGTCGATGGAGGCGGCTACCCCGCGGATCGCGGCGCTCACTCGAAGATCATCGCTGCCGACGCGCACCAGCAGAGCCATGCCCGGGGGCACGCCTTGCGTGAAAGGGCGAAAGACAGTAGGCTGCGCCACCCACTGCATTTCCTGGTACACGGTAGTGCGCTTCTGCGTTGCCGCGATCCCAATCACAGTGAGCCATGGGCTCTTTTCTCCGGCGACCTGAATACGCCGGGCGATGGGATCGGCGTTCGGAAAGTACTCACGCGCCAGCGCCTCGTCCACAATCGCCACTGCCGCGCTGTCTTTGACATCATGCGCATCAAACGCGCGTCCGGTGGCGATGCGCGTTCCCAAGGTGCGGAAATAGTCCGCATCGATCCATACCTGGATCACGTCGTGTCGCAACAGTCCGGGCGGCTTGAGCTTTCCGAAGACTTGAAGCGTGTCCGTGCCCGCGCCATCGGGAGGCGATGACGAAGCGATCGCCGCGGCTTCGACGCCTGGTAACGCGGCCACGCCTTGCTGCAGTTTCCGGTACAGGCGAATGCGTGCATCGGCATCGCGGTAGGGGCCGTCCGGAAGCATGATGGATGCCGAAACCAGCCCGGTAGTTGCAAAGCCGAGGTCGGCGGACCCCATGCGCAGCACGCTTTCCATCAACAAGCCCGCGCCGGCGAGCAATACCACGGAGAGCGCCATCTCTGCCGCCACCATGGCCCGGCCAAGGCCGCTGCTGCTCACATTGCCGCGACCGCCGCTCTTCGGCGCGCTGTTCAGATCCGCACGCGAGGCCTTCCAGGCGGGAGCTGCGCCGAACAGTAGCGCGGTCAATGCGGATACGAGCAGCGTGAACGCCAGGACCGGGCCGTTGATCGCGACCTCGGCGCCAACCGGGAGTTCGACCGGATTCACGGAGCGGAAATAACGGACCGCGCCGACCGCCATCCACACGCCTCCTGCGCCGCCCAGAGTGGCGAGCAGTAAGCCTTCGGTGAGCAGTTGCCGGAAGAGCCGCAGCCGGCCGCCCCCGAGCGCGGCCCGCACGGCCAGTTCGCGCCCGCGCACCAGCGAGCGTCCCAGTAACAAGTTGGCTACGTTGACGCAGGCGATCAGCAGCACCAGCGCCACGGCGGCAAGCAGAATCCAAAGCGTAGTGCGAAGATTGCGTCCGGCGAGCCAGGTCAACTGATCGCGCAGAAAGCTCACCGCCGGTCCGAACTCCCGCCACTCATCGCCGCCGTGCGCCGCGGCATGGATGGCGGAAAGCTCGGCCTGCGCTTGCGCGGGAGTGACGCCCGGTTTGAGCCGCGCGAACATTACGACGAGGAGTTTGTCGAGCTCGGGCCGGTCCGGGGTGATGAGCATCCAAAGCTGCGCGGCGGCGGGATAGAACGCGAAGGTTGGCGGCATGACGCCGAGAACGGTGCAGGCCTGGTCATCGAGCGCGATCGACTGCCCTACCACCTTGGGATCGGCGCCGAATGTGGAAGTGAAGTAGGCGCTCGAAAGCACCACCTGGCAGCCGCGCGCCTCGTCCGCCGGTTCGAACGTGCGCCCCAGCCTGGCGGCGGCGCCCAACAGGTGGAAGAACGATGCGGTGACTGGAATCGCCGTCACGGTTCGCGCCGCCCCGTGGCCGGTCAGGATGGGGCTTTTCACGGCCCAGGTGGCCGCCGCCAGATTATCGAAGCTGCGCGAGTGCTGTTGGTATTCGCGATAGTCGGGATAGACGGCAAAAAGCTTGTTGAGCCCCTTCTCGCGAAGGCTCTGGTTGTGGATCTCCACCAGCCGCTCGGGATTCGGATACGGCAGCGGGCGCAGCAAGGCTCCATTGACGATGCTGAAGACGGCGGTGGTGGCGCCAATGCCGAGCGCGAGCGTGAGTACGGCGACCGCAGCGAAGGCTTTCGCGCGCAGCAGCAGGCGCCAGGCGAAGCGGATGTCCTGGATCATGGTGAGTTACTCAGGGTTTCGACGTTTGACGGGTCAAAGAGTTACCGCGGCGGCGGGTCGCTGGGATGGGTCCGCGATCTACGGCAGATGGCCCGCTTTCCGCGGCGTTTTTGGGGGTGTTCGGGTGGGTTGATGGCGGGTTGGCGAGCGGGGGTTGAGGGGGTGCGGCAGCGGGGGTTTGCGGTTTTTGACGGAACGAACCCAATTTCGCGGAAGTGGTTTTGGATTGTTTGGGTTGCGGGGGTACGGCGGGCGTGGGTGCGGCTTCGGGTTGCGGGGGCTGCGGCAGAGCATCGGGGTTGGCAGGCGAAAGCGCCTGCCCCACTTTGGCTCGCAGTTCCTTGAGGGAGCGGTGATAGGTGCGCTCGCAGGAATTGGCGATTCGCTGGAGGCGCTCGAATTCGCCGGAGGCGGTGGCGAAGGCGTCGCCGGAAGAGCAGGCCGGGGCTTCCATATTTTTCGCCAGGAAGGCGTTGGTGGCGGTGTCCCAGAGCTCGGCTTCGGTGCGGCGCATGCGGCGGAGGCGCCACTCGCTGTGGATGAGGGCATCGACGAGGAAACGCTCATCGGGATTGGCGGGGCTGTGGTGCTGGTGGTATTCGGCGGCGAGCTCGGCGAGACCTTCGGCGGTTTCGTCGAACATGATCTGATGCGGGGCGTCGATGCCGTTTTTCCGGGGGTTGAAACGGGATGCGGATGCGGCCTGGCCGGAAGCTTCGGGTGAATTGCGGTTGGTTGTGGTTTGATCAGCGGTCTGCATAAGAACCTCGATTCGAGGCTAGCAGGCGGTTTTGGGGCTGCGGGGCGGGGAAGGGGTTAAGTCCTTTAGAAAGGGGCGAAAATATATTTAATAATCTGTGACTCGGGTTTTTGCCGTGGCCCCTGTCGAGACATAAGCGAAGATCCTACGCCTACACTGTGATCAATATCCCGCACGGCAGCGAACCTGGCCAATGCGCCCGAAAGGCAGTCAAGCGCATGTGGCTATCTCTGGAACAGCCGGTCCCGGTGGTATGCGAGAAATTCGGCATCTGGCAAGAACCGATCAGGGCAGGTTAGCTGCTGGCCCTCACGCCGCACAAATTCTGAGTCGATGGCCGGATTCGGCAAATAGCGTTTCAGCACAGGACTGAGGATGAGCCTCATTTTGCTGTCGAAAGCGATGAGACATCGATCAAACGCCCTATCGAAGTGCGCTGCCAGGCAGAGCCCATTCTTGGGATTTAGGCGGTGCTGCGGGAAGGCGCTCCAAGGCAGAATGTGGCTCGCCACCAGCAAGTCCTCGACCGGATTTCCTGTGATGCAACACTTGGAGTTGTAGGCGGCAAGAACCATTTTCCGAAAAAAACTCTGCATCGTCCGCACCTTCATGATCGCCGTAATCTCCGTTGGAACATCGCGTAGCACGTACTCTGCTTCGTCCCGAGGAACCTCTGGAGCCGCTGGCTCCCTTTCTGCGAGGGCATGAAGACTCGCCTCGCTGATAACGGTCATCTTGTCCCATTCGTCCTGGAATTCGGCCCATACCTGTTCGTCGCTTCGGCTGTGCGCCGCCAAACCCTTAACGCCTCGGGCTCTGTGCGCTGGGTCCAACGAAGCGAAGTTTACGAGCTTCATCGCCAAGCTCGAAGGTGTTCGCCCGAGCAGTCTGGCTGCCTCGATTATCTTCGGGTTCCGAGAGTGCATCTGCCCGAACGGGAGAGTGAAATATAGGCCGCATGCAATGACGAGTTGGTCATGAGACCATGGGATTCTTGCACTCGGCGGTTTCACGCGCACGCTCCAGATGAAAAGCGTACCACCAGTCGCTTACGGGCTTCACAAAGCCGGCGATTACCTCTTCGAGTCGCCGTATCCAAAGCAAAGCGCGCGCATGCGCCCTACGTTCTTCCCCCGGTCCACACGAATCGCTGGCCGCGCCGGCGACAGGCCGATTCCCAATCGGCCGCAGGTTGCCAACCGGGTTGCCAATCGGTCGGCACTTAACTTTACCCAAGACCGGTGATTCACAAACCGTGGGGCGGGATCATCCCCTGGTCCCCGGCTGACTCCCTGGTCGGTCTCTCGGGGGACTTCATGAGGCGGATCTTGCGGAGCGAAGAGCGGGTCCAGGGGGTCCGCCCTACAACTTGGGCAGAATTTCCAGTTCGAGCAAGGTAGGCGCCTATCTGGAGGGCAAGGTATGAACAGTGCGGGCATGGGTGCGACGGTGCATAGCTGCAATGCGATCTGCAAAACTTAGAGAGGGATTGCTGGAAGACTGGCGGCTTTGCCGCGAGAATACAGCGCCGGCGAAAATTGAGCCGTTAGCTTGAGTGGGGTTTGGTTCTATGTATTGGGACGTAGTAGAAGTGAAGCCGGAGCCGCACTACTGCCTCTTTGTCCGATTCAAAGACGGACTGGCAGGGCGCGTGCGACTGCGGCGGGAAGAACTGACCGGGGCACTCGCGCCATTGCGGGATGAGCGGTTTTTCGAACAGGTCTTCATCGATTACGGTGCGGTCGCGTGGCCTGGCGAGATCGATCTGGCGCCGGATGCAATGTACGCGCAGATCGCCGGCGAGGCTTACGAACCGTATGAGCCGCAGCCGGCCGGCCCAAGTGAGAGTCACGGCTGAACGTAGCCGAACTACTTCACAAAATAGTCCCTAAGGCTGAACAGAATCAGGACTGTCCTATTACGCTAGAGAGGTCTTCGACCTCGAAACCCGTAGCTTCAATCGTGTACTTGGCGTCCTTGCGACTTTGCGTGAGAGTCTTCTTCCAGCCCATAGACGATACGAAAGGCGGCGTCCAGGATCTCCAGGGCGTTCTCAGTCATGGCGGCTTTCCATAATAGTCTCTCGCCAAGACGCCAAGAACGCAGCACCGGTCCGGGCATAGAATCGAGGGCGTGGCGAGCATCCCTGAACGGACTGTCACATTAGAAGTGGAATGCGTGGACGGTTGTACCTGAACGGCCGGACCCTCGCAACATCGGGCGGACCACGATCGGCCTTGAATCAATGCGTGGTGCTGACTTAGTTTAGCTCAGTGAAGAGAGGGTCCAGGGGGACCCTCGCAGACCAGGGGGTCTGCCCTACGACGACCAGGGGGCTGCGCTACTACTTGACTTTTGCAGTTACCGGCATAGGTGAGTTGCATAGATCGTCGCAGGCCATGGGCCCGCGCCACCGGGGTCAGTGGCCGGGTGAGCCTAGCACCAGGAGCGGAATCGCGGCGCCAAGGATGGCTCCAACGATCAGCGCGGGGTTGCCGGCGCCCAGGAACGCGACCAGCAGTCCGGCGAGCGAGCCAATTCCCGCGCCGACTACCGCGACCATGATCCTTTTCGCCATAGATTTTATAGTAGCGCCGAATCGGGGCAAGCTAAAGCATACCCTACCTCGACTACTGCTTCGCAGGGTCGCCGGTGATGTATACCTTTTCGCCGGGCTTCACCAGCTTGAGGCGCTCGCGGATTTCGAGCTCCTGCTGCGCGGGATTGTCCGTCAGGCGCTTGATGTGGTCGCGCATGCGCTCGATTTGCTTGTCGAGATCCGCGTTGTGCTGCTGCATGTCCCGAATCTGGCGCTGTCTTTCGAGCAGGCCGGGGATGCCGTGCGGGCCGCGCAGCGTGAAAAATGCATAGCTCAGCACCGCTAGAAACGCTGCCAGATATGCAATTCGTGCGAACGGCGCTTTCATCTCACCCAGGCCCTGGAACATAATGGTAACATCGCTGGCGGAATTTACCCGCCCATTTTTTACAGATGACGGACAAGATCGTAATACTGAGCACGTGCGCATCGGAGCAGGAAGGCGAGAAGCTGGCGCGGCTGTTGGTGGAGCAGCGCCTCGCTGCGTGCGTCAGCCTGGTTCCGCGGATGCGAAGCGTCTATCGGTGGAAAGGCGCCATCGAAGCGGCCGAAGAGTGCCTGCTGATCGTCAAGACATCGCGCGAGTTGTTCGAGCCGCTGCGGCGGGTCCTCGAAGAGGCGCATTCCTACGAGCTGCCTGAGGCGCTGGCGCTGCCGGTGCTGGCGGGCTCGCCCTCATACCTGAACTGGTTGGAAGGGAGCCTGAGGACCGAATAGTGCCCCTGTCCAAAGAGCGCGCATTTCTTTTCGATATGGATGGAGTGATTGCCGATTCCAATCCGTACCACCGGCTGGCGTGGGAAGCGTTCAACCGGAGCTATGGCCTGGAGACCACCGAGGCCATGCAGCAGCGGATGTACGGCAAGCGCAACGATGAGATTGTGCGGGATTTTTTCGGCGCCGGGCTTACGGACGAAGAGGTGACCGCCCGCGGCGCGGCCAAAGAAGCCCTTTACCGGGAGACGATCGCGGACCGTGTGGAAGCCATGCTGGTTCCGGGTCTGCGCGAATTTCTGGAACAATATCGCGATACGCCGAAAGCGGTCGCCACCAATGCGGAACCCGCCAACGTGGATTTTCTTCTCGACCAAACGGGCCTTCGGCCGTACTTCCGGGTGGTGTTGAACGGCCACATGGTCAGCCGTCCCAAGCCAGACCCGGAAATCTATTTGCGGGCCGCCGAGCTGCTGAAAACCGAGCCGGCGGCGTGCATCGTATTCGAGGATTCGCATTCGGGAGTCGAGGCCGGGCTGGCGGCGGGAATGAGGGTTATAGCCCTTAGTACTACTTTCGATAACTTGCCTGGTACGGTACTAACCATAGATAATTTTAGAAGCAAGGTTTTACAGGAATGGTTGGCAGTGGAAGACCGGGAAGAACGGTAGCACGTCTCCGTCGGGCGCTCCTGCTCAGCGCGCTGCTACCGGCTTGTCTTTCGGCCCAGATCAAACTCACCCTCGAACAACTGAATTCACGCACGGCGCCCAATTATTCAATGGTTTACGCCGGGCAGAAGGTGGTTATCCAGGGCGTTGTTTCGGTGCCGGCGCTGCACCTTCCCGACTATAGCTACCTGGCGATTGACGATGGAACCGGCGGCACGCTGATCGGCCTGCCGGCGCCCGAAACACAACTGGACGACCGCCATCCCGGCGACGAGATTCGCGTCGTGGGCACGCTTGGCCTACATTACGGGACGGTGAACGTGGTTCCGGAGCGCATCGAACTGCTGGGCCAAAAGCCGGTTCCGCCTCCCATTGCCGCGTCCTTGAAGGATCTCCAAAGCTTCCGTTACTCCGGCCGGCTGGTGCATACCGTAGGGCGCGTGGCGGCGATGAGCGATACGGTGTCGGGGCCGTCCCTCACGCTGGCTGCGGCGGACGCGTTTTGGATCTTCCTGCCGAGCGCACAGGGCAGCAAGGGCACCGAATTCAACTTCGTCCAGAAGGGCGATGTGGTGGAAGCGACGGGGATTGCGGCGCAGTACAGCCCGCGCCCTCCCTACAATCACGGATTCGAAATCCTGGTGCGTAGCCCCGCCAACGTTCTGCGGATGGAACGGAACCTGTACCTGCCGCCGCTGGCGATAGGAACGGGCCTTGGCGCGGTCCTGCTGATCGCCTTCTTCATCTGGAGCCGTGAGCGGCGTCTGCGCAGCCAGCGCGAGCGGTTGCGCCGAACCTACCAGCTGGGCGAGGAGATTCTGGGCGCTTCGTCGGCCGAGGCGGTTCTGAAGCGCATCGCCGAGGCCCTGCCATCCATTCTGGGCGTCACGCGTGTGCACCTTTATGTATACAACCGCGCCGCCAAGACGCTCGATGGCATCATCGAACAGACCGGCGAGGCGGTTTCGATTTCGCTTTCCGCGCCGCCAGCGGGCACGCAATCCGGAGCGACCGCGTGCTTCCATTACCGCACGCTGCTGGTGATTCCCGACATTGGCCGCAGCCCGTTCCCGATTTCGACGCCGGACGAAAAGACGCCCAAATCGCTATTGTTCGTGCCCATGATGGCGCAGGGCGAAGTGATTGGCGTCATGGAGCTGGACCAGGACGACCGGGTACGCGATTTCTCGGCCGACGAGCAGGCATTGGCGCAGCATCTGGGCAACCAGATCGGCGCGGCGCTGCGGCTGCTGGGCCAGCGCACCGTGCAGGAGCAACTGTTCCGGACGGAAAAGCTGGCGGCGGTGGGACGGCTGATTTCGGGCGTGGTGAGCGAGCTGCAGACGCCGCTCAACTCCATCAATGAGCTGGCGAACCGGGCGCTGGAGCGGGAGAAACTGGGCAGCGCGGAGCGCGATGTGGCCGCGATTGCGGTGGAGGCGCGGAAGGCCGCCGCGATGGTGGCGCGTCTGGTCTCGTTCGCCGCCGCCGAACAACCGGTGGCGCGGCCGGTATCGATCAGCGCGCTGCTGCGCAACCTGATCGAATTCCGCGAGGGCGATTGGAAAGCTTCGGGTATCCGGCTGCAGGAAATGATCAGCCGCGAGCCGCTGCACGTGCTGGGCTCGCAGGGGCAACTGGAGCAGGTGTTCCTGAATCTGCTGGTGCACGTGGAGCAATCGCTGGCGGAGTCGCCGAAGAAAGTCGTTACCATCCGCACCAGCTTGATGGGCAAGCGGCTGCTGCTCGAGATTTCATTTTCGGCGCCGCCGGAACCGAGCCAGCCGGAAGGGACGGCGGCCATTTTGGGAGTGACGCGCAGCGTGATTGCCGGCCATGGCGGCGAAATCCGGCTGATCGAGAAACCCAATGCCGAACCGCGCTTCGAAGTGGAGCTGCCGGTGGCGGCCAAGGAGCGGCTGGGCGGCGCTTCCACGGCGTCCGCGCCGGAGGACACCGGCCGCCGCAGAACCGCGCTGGTGATCGACCCGGATGATAACATCCAGCGGCAACTGCTGGCGCTGCTGTCGTCTCGCGGCTATCGCGTGGTTCCGGTAACCAACGCCGATGCCGGCATGGAACTGGCGCAGCGCATGCGCTTCGACGCGGCGTTCTGCTCGGTGCACGCGCCGGGCTTGAATTGGGTGGAGCTTTCGGAACGGATGCATTCGCGGGTGGGCGGCTTCGTCCTGCTTTCGGAGAGTTACGACGCGGAGCTTTCCGCCGATTTCGAGGGCGAAGGGCGGTACGTACTGCCGAAGCCGGTGCAGGATAGCGAGCTCGACCGCGTGCTGCGCGGCGTGGAGGCTACGTCGGCGAATAAGGTGGTCAGTATCCGCAATAGCGTGGCGTAGCGCTCACCTCAGAGTGAGTTTGACCGGGTCGCCGGTCTGGCAGCCTATCTGTGTAGCGGCCGATCCCTGGTTCATAGATACTTCCAGATACCCTGAGCTGCCGACGATCAGGAACAGGGCGCCGGGGGTGCATTCGGCGTAGTTTTGCGCCAGCGACGCGATCTTGCGCCGGCCTATGGTCAACACCGGAGCGGCGGGTTGACAGACGAAAGCGTCTGTCCCACTTTGGGGCCGGCGCAGATCGGGAAAATCGCGGACGTGAAAGTTGGTCACGACGTTTCCGAAGCGGTCGATCTTCAGGATGCTGCCGGTCCAGGTGCGCTCCCCGCTGGGACGGGGCTGCGCGAATTCCGGGCGCAGATAATCTGCAATCGGCTTGCCCACGCGCGCGGGCGGAACTCCCGCGGCCACATGCGCGGCTACTGGCGCGAAGATGTCCCGGCCGTGAAACGTGGCGCTCACCGGCTGCCGGAAATACCGGTCGTTCGCGATCAGCCGCACCTTGTGTTTCGCGCGCGAATAGACCATGGCGAGCACGCCGTTGTCCGGGCCTACGAAATATTGCCCCGCGGCCTCCACCAGGATGGGCCGGCGCGCCGTACCCACGCCCGGATCCACTACCACTACATGCACCGTGTTTCTCGGGAAGCACTCATACGCCTGGGCGATTACGTATGCGCCTTCGGCGATCTGAAATGGCGTCACATCGTGGCAGATATCCACGATCTGCGCCCGCGGGCAGATGCTCAGAATCACGCCCTTCATCGCGCCGACATAGTGGTCGGAGGCCCCGAAATCCGTGGTGAGAGTAAGAACCGGTTGTCGCATTGCTAAGATGAATGTTAGTGCGGCATTTCTACTTCGACCATAACGCCACTACGCCCGTCGCTCCCGAGGTTCTGGAAGCGGTGTCGCTGTGTCTCGGTCAAGTGTATGGTAACGCTTCGAGCATCCACTACTTCGGCCAACTCGCCAAGCAGCGCCTGGAAGCCGCCCGGCGGCAAGTGGCCGCACTGATTGGCTGCGCGCCTACGGAACTGGTGTTCACTTCGGGCGGGACCGAGGCGAACAACATGGCTGTGCTGGGCGTGGCCCGCAGCGCGATCGGCGGGCGCGGCGGCGCGAAGCACGTGATCGTCAGCGCCATCGAACACCCCGCGGTGCTGGGTCCGTGCGCGCAAGTGGAGCGCGAGGGCGTCCAGGTGACGCGCGTTCGCGTCGGGTCGAGCGGCATCGTCGACCCCGGCGACATTCGCAGCGCTCTTCGGCCGGAGACCGCGCTGATTTCCATCATGCACGCGAACAACGAACTGGGAACCATTCAGCCCGTCGGCGAAATCGCGCGCATTGCTCACGAGGCCGGCGTGCCCCTGCACGTGGACGGCGTACAGGCGCTGGGCAAGATTCCGGTGGATGTTCGCGAGCTTGGCGCCGATCTGTATAGTATGAGCGCGCACAAGTTGTACGCGCCCAAGGGCTGCGGCGCGCTCTACATCCGCAAAGGGATTAAGCTGGCGGGCATCGCTTTCGGCGGCCATCACGAGCGCGACCGGCGGCCGGGCACGGAGAACGTTCCGGGAATCGCAGGCTTCGGAGCGGCGGCGGAACTGGCGCTGAACCGGTGCATGGATGGCGCGCTGCGCGACCGGCTGGAAGAGGCGGTGATCGAGCGCATTCCCGGCACGGCTGTCAACGGCGACCGGCATAGCCGTACGCCCAACACTACCAATATCCGATTCGAGGCGATCGACGGCGAGGCGATGGTGATTGCGCTCGATCTGCGCGGCTTTGCCGTATCCACCGGCTCGGCGTGTTCGAGCGGCGCGATTACGCCGTCGCACGTGCTCACGGCCATCGGGCTTTCCGCGGATAGCGCCCGATCGAGCATCCGTTTTTCGCTGGGGCATGCGAATACGGTGGAGCAAGTGGACCAGTTAGTGGAGGCGCTTGAAGCGTCGGTGGCGCATCTGCGAAGGATATCGGTGTATGCCTGAGCCTTCTGCTTGCCAGCAAGCTGGTGAAGGTGATGTCACTGGCGAGGAACGGGTCCAGGGGGACCCGTGCGGACCGGGGGGGGCGCCCTACAAGGCTCCCATTGCGGTGGCTATGAGCGGGGGCGTGGACAGCTCCACTGTCGCGGCGCTGCTGGTGCGCCAGGGCCACAACGTGGTCGGCATGACCATGCAGCTCTGGAATCAGCGCCGTTTGCCGGAGCTTTCGAGCGAAGAGGGCGCATCTTCCGGGTCGGGCAGGTGCTGCTCGCTCGACGATGTGTACGATGCCCGGCGCGTCGCCGAGCAACTCGGCGTGCCGTATTACGTGGTGAATTTCGAGCGGCAGTTCGAGGACCAGGTGGTGAAGCCGTTCGTGGCCGAGTATCTCGCCGGCCGCACGCCGGTGCCGTGCACGCTGTGCAACAACTACATCAAGTTCGACCGCTTCCTGGAACTGGCCGACGCCGCCGGCGCGCAGCAGATCGCCACCGGACATTATGCGCGCGTCCGGTTCAACGAAACTTCCGGCCGCTATGAGCTGCTGCGCGGCGTGGACCACGCCAAGGATCAAACCTATTTCCTCTTCGGCCTGACGCAGCCGCAGCTTGCCCGCACGCTCTTTCCGCTGGGCCATCTTACCAAGCCGGAGGTGCGCGAGCTGGCGGGCTCGATGGATCTCGCCGTGGCGATCAAGGCGGATAGCCAGGAGATCTGCTTTGTGCCGAACGGCGACTATGCCGCGTTCATGAGCGCATATCTGAAGGAGTGCGGGGTTGCGCCGGAGCGCACGGAGGGTGAGATTGTCACCACCGGCGGCCGGACCCTGGGGCGCCATGGCGGGGTGCATCGCTTCACGGTGGGACAACGCCGCGGCTTGGGCGTTGCCGCCGCGGAGCCGCTTTACGTGATTGCGACCGATCCGCAAACGCAGCGCGTGACGGTCGGCTCGAGCGACGAGTTGCTGCGAGAGCGCTTTTTCGCCCGCGAGGTGAATTGGATTTCCATCGCAGGAGTGGAGAGAGCGGCGCGCGCGCAGGTGAAGATCCGCAATAAGCACGCGCCCGCGGCGGCGACGCTGCGCGCAACATCCGAGCGGGCCCGCGTGGAGGTGGTTTTCGACGATGCGCAACGGGCCGTTACGCCCGGGCAGGGCGCGGTGTTTTACGACGGCGATGTGGTGCTGGGCGGCGGCTGGATCGAGTAGCTGGGGCAGGCAATCTCGAATTGCGGCCGGCGGTTGGCAGGCGAAAGCGCCTGCCCCACAATTGTCGCCTACATCTTGCCTCTGACGGCGGCGTCGAATGAGATGTTATTGTCGGTGACGATGGTTCCCATGGCGCGCTGCAAGGCTGCGCGCGCTTTCACGTAGGAGCTCTTGGCAGCTACTTCCGTCGATTTCGCCTGCGCCAGCAGACTCTCGTACTGAATCACGAAGAAGGCCGTCGATGCGCCTACTTCGAACTTGGCCTGCTCGGCGTCCAGGGACTCCTGCTGATACCTGAGGGCCTCCTCGGCTGCTTCATAAGCGGTGCGGGAGCGGCGCATGGCGATCAGCGCGTCTTCCACTTCAAGCTTGGCCTGGTTCTGTAGCTGCGCCGCGCGAATCTGCGACTGCTTCACTTGTAACTCGTCGCGCGCCAGGTCGGATTCGGCGATGCGGTTGTGTATCGGCAGAGTAACTTGCACGCCGATGCCGTAAGTGGGATAGTCGCGCGCCAGCAACTGACCCAGGACGCTGCCATAGCCGCCGGCAAACGGCTGGTTGACGCTCGTCGAGAACCCCGTAAGCGGCCCCGCCAAAGCGTTGTTCTGCGCGATGCCGACTAAATCCACTTCGGGCAGGGTGGCGTTCTTCGATCCCTGCAGGCCGATGATATTATTCTCCACTTGCAAGCGCGCCTGGCCGAGGTCGGGACGGTTGGCGACGGCTTCGCCGATGAGCTCCTGGATGGGGCGGATCTCGTCTTGCGGCGGGATTTCGAGCGTCGCGGTGGGAATGATGTGCGCCGAGCGGATGGCTTCGTCTTCGCTGCGGGTCAATACGTTCTTGAGGATGGCTTGCTGCTCTTCCAGCAATCCGCGCGAATTGATGAGGTCTTGCTCGGTCGAGAATACTTCCGCCTTGGCGCGCGTGGCTTCCACGGGGGCGAGCGTACCCGCTTCCACTTGCGCGTTGGTGTCGGAGAGCAGCTTTTCGGCGGCCCGGACGGTTTCCTCTTTTACTTTTTCGTCTTCGTAGAGCGCGACGAAATCGGTATAGAGGCGGACGACGCCGTAAACGGTGATGATGAGCTGTTCCTGAAACAAGAGGCTGGTGATACGGCGCTCATTGCCGGCGATGCGGATGAAGCGCCGGTTGAGACTCATGCCGAAGCCGCGCAGCAGGGGCTGCGTGATGTTGAGGCCCAAGCTTGAGCCGGTATACGGATTGTAGCTGCTGTTGAGCGCGTTGGTCGACCAGTGGCTGTTGTCGAAATTCACCGAGACTTGAGCGCCGGTGGAGAAGCTTTGCTGCACGCCCGCGTTGGCGGTGAATCCCTGCGTGACCAGGTTGGGCTGGTCGTAGGCGAGTAAGTCGGTCTGAGGCGCGGACACGTGACTCCAATTCAGCCCGCCGACTATCGAAGGGTCGTAAATCGGCACGTTGGAGCCATTCGATTGCGGGATGGTTCCCTGCATCGAGTAGCTGTCTTGCGGCTCGCCGAGCACGCCTAGTTCCAGCGCATTGGTGGGCACAGACGTTCCGTTGGTGACGCTGCCGGTGGCCGCCGGACTGGTCACCAGCGGACTGAGCGGACCGCCCACGCCGGTGGGGACTTCCGACAGCGTGTAGTTCAAGCCGCGAACTATGCCGCCGCCTTTGGCGCGCAGCACCTCGGTGTCGGCCTGCGGCAAGGTGAAACGCTGGAGTTCGATATCGAGGTTGTTTTCGATGGCGAGCGCCAGGGCGTCCTGCAAGGAAAGGTTGATCGTGCCGGCGCGGAGTAAGTCGCGGATGCGCTGAGTGTTGTCGAAACTTACGGCGCGCGATATGGGCGGCGCCTGCCGAAGCTGCTGGGCCGGCGCGGCGAGGGCTATGCAGAGGAGCAATACGGCGAATTTTCGGGATGTACTACGCCCGGCGGTTGGCAGGCGAAAGCGCTTGCCCCACAGGCTGAACGGGCGCGCCGGCTGAAAGCCGGCGGCAGCCAGGATTGGCTGCCCCACAAAAACCTTCACGAGCGCGTCCCTTTTTCCTTTGACGAGACCGGCTTCACTTTGGCGCCTTCGCGTATGGAGTCGCTGGGGTTGACCACTACCTGGTCGCCTTCATGCACGCCGGAAAGTACCTCGAGGCGGTCACCGAAATCGCGGCCAAGCTGGACGAGCTGGAAGTGAACGGTTCCATCGCCGCTTACCACCGCGACTTGCGGACCGTTGGCGCGCACCACCAGCGTATCGCCAGGAACCAGCAGAGGCGGGTCCTTTCGGGGAACTGCCAGATCCACCTGAGTGTACATTCCCGGCATCAACACGCCTCCCGTGTTCTCTACCTGTACTTCCGTGAGCAGCGTGCGCGTGGAAGGGTCGAGTGAATTGCTGGTGCGCGTCACAGTGCCGATGAACTTGCGGCCCGCAAGATCGGGTACGATCAGCGCGGCCTTCTGCCCGACGTGTACCGAATCGGCGTCGATCTGCGGCAGATTGAGATAGGTGCGCAGGCGGTCGGTTTGGGCGATGCGGTAGAGCAAAGTGGCGCCCTCGGTGACCAGCACGCCGGTATCGACGTTGCGCAGAGTGATTACGCCGGCGAAAGGAGCCCGCACGGTGAGATAGGCAAGCAAATCGTTCAAACGCGACACGTTGGCTTCGAGTGCGGAGGAATTGCTCTTGGCGGCATTCACGGCCTTTTCGAGCGCCTGCACGTTGGACTGCTGGGCGGCCCATTGCAGCCGGTACGTGTCGTTATCCTGCTTGGAGATCACACCCTTATCGGCGAGCTTGCTGAAGCGGTCGAAAGTGACGTGCGCCAGGTTCTCATTGCTGCGCGACTGTTGCAGGCTGGCTTCGGCCTGCTGCATGGCGGCATCGGCCTGCTGCACGGCGGCCTTCGCCTGCAGGATCTGCTGATCGAGCTCAGGCGCTTCGATTTCGGCCAGCACCTCGCCGGCGGTAACGCGGTCGCCAATATCGGCGATGCGCTTCTTGATATAGCCGCTGGACCGGGCGAGCACCGGCGCCTCGGTGACGGCTTGAATATTGCCCGGCAGAACCAGGCTATCGGTGGAAGCCGACCTGGTCACCGGCGTCACTGTCACCACCGGCAGACTATCGCTTTGATTCTGCGATTCCGCTGCCAGCACCATCTCGCGCTTCTGCCGCGGCACATAGCCCCAGTAGTAACCTGCCACTGCCAATGCCGCTAACAGCAGCAACACCACCAGGCCCGTCCAGGCGGTGGGCTTCTTTTCAGCATGTCCATGCTGCTTCTGCTCTTCCAACTGGCGCCGCAGCGACTCATTTTCCGAGCGTAACTGATCTTCTATCGATTGAAGTTGGTTCATTGCAAATCACCGCGGAGCAACATTTCATTCCGCATGTGGTCTTGCTCCTCTCGTTCGAGTTCTTTCTCATGATCGACGGGCGGCTTGGTCCGTAACAGGCTATAAACCATGGGAACCACGAACAGGGTGGTGATCGTGGCCAGAATCAGGCCTCCGATGACAGCGCGGCCCAGCGGCGCGTTCTGTTCGCCGCCTTCGCCCAAGGCAAGCGCCATCGGCAGCATGCCGATAATCATAGCGGTCGCAGTCATTATGACGGGGCGAATGCGCGTATGTCCCGCGGATAGCGCGGCCGCGCGCGCATCCATGCCCACTTCGCGCTGATCGTTGGCGAAAACCACCATCAGGATACTGTTGGCGGTGGCCACGCCGATGCACATGATGGAGCCCATCAGAGACGGAACGCTGAAGGTGGTCTGGGTCAGGAACAGCATCCAGACAATGCCCGCGATGGCCCCAGGCAACGCCATCAGAATGATGAACGGATCGAGCCACGACTGGAAATTGACCGCCATTAACAGATAGACCAGGACCACCGCGAACGCCATGCCGAGGCCGAGGCGGATAAACGAACTTTCCATGGTGGCGAGCTGCCCGCGCACGTCTATGGTGGTTCCGCGCGGCAACTTCCGCTCCTCCTGCTGCACAATCTTCTCGACGGCTGAGCCGACGCTGCCCAAATCGCGGCGGTCCACGTTGGCGTAGACATCGAACACCGGCGTCACGTTATAGTGATTGACAATCTCAGGCGCCACGTTGCGGTGAACCGACGCCATATTGGACAGCAACTGCGCGCCGCCGGAAGTGGTTCCGGGGTTGCCGAAACTCAGCGACGCCTGGCTGGGACCGGCGCTGCCGGCAAGCGGCATGCCTCCGGCGCCGATGGATGTCCAGGGTTGGGTGATGGGCGTGCGCATGATCGCGTCCAGCGAATCGTTACGATAGGTGGGCGTCTGCACGGCGACGTTATAACTGACGCCGTTGCTCCAATCGACCCACTGCGTGGGCGCCACCTGGCCGCTGGAGCTGAGCGACACCAGCACGCTATTGCTGACGTCGCGCTGGGTAAGCCCGACCTGGCCGGCTTTATCGCGATCCACATCGATATCGATCTCCGGCCAATCCACCACCTGATGAATATGCACGTCGGCCGCGCCGGGAATGCGCTCGATCTGCGCTTTGAGGCCTTCCGCGATCTGATAATTGGCGGTCGCGTTACGGCCGACCACCTGCACGTCGATGGGCGCGGGCAGGCCGAAATTCAAAATCTGATTGGTGATATTGGCCGCTTCGAAGAAGAAAACCACATCGGGAAAGCGCTGGTGCAGGCGCTTGCGCAGCACATCGGTGTAAACGGCGGTGGAGCCGTGCTCGTCGGGATTGAGCGAGATCAGAATATCGCCGTCGGCGGTACCGATGGTGGGACTGTCGCCGAACGCCAGATTGAATCCGCCGTTGGGGATGCCGATATTATCGATGATCCCCTGAATCTCGCGCTGCGGAATCACCTGGCGAATCTCGTTTTCGACCGCGGCGAACATCACCTCGGTCTGCTCAATGCGGGTGCCGGAGGGGGCGCGCGCGTGCAGGCGCATCTGGCCGGAATCGACCGTGGGGAAGAAATCGCGGCCAATGAAAAGGGCTAAGAAGAGCGATGCAAAGATGAACAGCGCAAAGCCCGAGAGCACGAAGCCGCGGCGATCGAGGCACCAATGGAGCAGCGACGCGTAATTGGTGCGCATCTGTTCGAAGCGCCGGTTGAACAGATAATGCACGCGCCAGACGATGCCCGTGCCGCCGGATGTTTCGCCATCATGGCCTTGGGCATAGAGCAGCACCTCGGGCTTCAGCATGTAGTGAACCATGGTGGGGATGATGGTTCGCGATAGCAAATAAGAGGCCAGCATGGCGAACACCACGGCGCCGGCGAGCGGGGTGAACAGGTACTTGGCCGCGCCCGTGAGCAGCAGCACCGGAACAAACACGATGCAGATGCACAGCGTGGAAACGAAAGCCGGCGCCGCGATCTGCTGGGCGCCGTCGAGCACGGCGCGCACCAGCGGCTTCTTCATCGCCATGTTGCGGTGCGTGTTTTCGATTTCCACCGTGGCGTCGTCCACCAGAATGCCGACCGCCAGCGCCAGGCCGCCCAGCGTCATTACGTTAATGGTCTGACCCATCAGGTGGAGCACGATGAGCGACACCAGAATGGATAGCGGAATGGAAATGCAAACGATCACCGTGCTACGCCAGCTTCCCAGGAAGATGAGGATCATCAACCCGGTGAGAAAGGCAGCGGTAACGGCTTCCCGAACCACGCCGTTGATGGCGGCTTTGACGAAGATAGACTGGTCGAACAATTGCGTAACGCGCAGCTCCGGCGTGAGGCTGGCGAGAATCTTCGGCATCAGCGCCTTGACGTTATTCACCACCGCCAGAGTGGAAGCGCGACCGCTGCGCAGCACCGTAAGCAGGGCGCCGCGGGTACCGTTGGAGCGCACGATGCTGGTCTGTACCGAATAGCCGTCGCGGACCTGGCCGACATCGCCGATATAGACCACGGCGCCGTTGACCACCTTGATCGGCAGCCGGTTCATGTCTTTCAGGATGCGCGGGCTGCTGTTGAGCGCGATCTGATAATCGATGTTGCCGATCTTGGCGTCGCCGGCGGGCAGGATGAGGCTTTGCGTGGCCAGCGCGTTCGAAATATCCACCGGCGAGAGCCCCTTGGCGTAGAGCTGTTCGGGGCTGATATCCACCATTACCTGGCGGAACTTGCCGCCGTAAGGCAAGGGGACGGCCGCGCCCTGGATGGTGGCAAGCTGGGTGCGGATGAAGTTCTGGCCGAGGTCGAACAGCTCCTGCTCGCTCAGGGTTTTACTTTCGAGGCCCAGCTGAATGATGGGAACGCTGGAAGCATCGTATTTGATAATGCTGGGCGGCGTGGTGCCGGGGGGAAAAGTTCGCAGCAGGGTTTGCGAGATGGCGGTGATCTGCGCCAGCGCCAGTTCCACTTTGGCATCCGGCTGGAAATAGACGCGGGTCACCGAGACGCCGCTATAGGATTGCGACTCGATGTGCTCGATGTCGTTGACGGTGGTGGTCATGGCGCGCTCGAAGATGGTGACCATGCGCTTTTCCATCTCTAAGGGCGAAAGGCCGGAGTAGCTCCAGATCACGCTGACCACGGGAATGTCGATATACGGAAAGATATCGACAGGCATCGAAATAATGGCCGATATGCCCAAAATAGCAATGAGCAAGGCCATGACTACAAAGGTGTAAGGTCGCTTAAGAGCGAGAACGACTATCCACATGCTGGTTTAGACACTGGTAGCACCGGGGTCACGGGGTGATTGGCGCTTACTCTTATAATATCGAATCCTTGCCTTTCATGGGATGACTTGCGATGGCCCCCCGCCGCTAGCTCTTTGGGGCTATGAGGGTGGGCGCGGGCGGACGAAGATGCGCGTCCGGGCCGGTAAACGGCGGGGCGCCGGCGTCCTGGGCGAAGTGTTTCGCGCGATGGGCCGCGAACTCTTGTTGATGAGGGCCGGGAGACGTGATATTTCTGGAGAGGAGTCAGACAATGGAGCCAACGAGACCCAAACTGCCGAGCGAGGCTATAGAGCTTTACAACCTTTTCATTCATGGAATGATCAGCCGCCGTGCCTTTATGGATGGCGTGCAGCGATTTGCGACGGGCGGTCTGGCGGCGGCCGCGATTATCGAGGCGCTGATGCCGAACTACGCTCTGGGGCAGCAGGTCTCCAGGACCGATGAGCGGATCAAGGCCACCTACGAAACCGTCCCATCGCCGCAAGGGAATGGAAGCATCAAAGGATATCTGGTGCGGCCTGTCAGCGCCGACACGCGAGAGGCGAAGGTAACGAAGTTGCCTGGGATTGTGGTCGTCCACGAGAACCGCGGGCTGAATCCGCATATCGAGGACATCGCGCGGCGGTTCGCCCTGGCTAACTTCATGGCGTTTGCGCCGGACGGGCTCACCTCGGTTGGCGGCTTTCCGGGTGACGACTACAAAGGCGGCCAGCTATTCAACAAGGTGGATCGCAATAAGATGGGCGAAGATTTCGTGGCCGCCGCGACGTGGCTGAAATCGCGCGCCGACTGCACGGGCAAGATCGGAGCTACCGGTTTCTGTTACGGGGGCGGCGTTGCCAATACCTTGGCCGTCCGGTTGGGAGCCGATTTGGGAGCTGCGGCGCCATTCTACGGGGCCGTTCCCCCGCCGGCGGAGATTCCGAAGATCAAGGCGGCGATTCTGGTCCACCACGGGGAGCTGGACACGCGACTGGCCGGGACGTGGCCGGCGTACGACACGGCTTTGAAGGCTGCGAACGTTCCGCACGAGGGCTATATTTATGCTGGCGCGGTTCACGGCTTCAATTGCGATGCGACGCCGGAACGCTACAACAAAGCCGCGGCCGACCTGGCGTGGCAGCGCACGATTGACTGGTTTAACAAATACGTGCGTGGTTGATTTCGTTCGCGCCTGGCGGGGGTAGTAGAGCGAACTGTGCGGGAATTCGGGCTGACACTGTGTCGGCGCGAGGCTACCTAGTGGCGACCGTCGCAGCGCTGCTTTATGAAGTGCTTTGGGCCGCCGATGAACGCCGATGAACGCGGATAAAACAAATAAAGCTCAGTTCTTATCGGCGTTCATCGGCGTTTATCGGCGGCCAATTCTTCTTTCGATTTTGGTCTCTGCCTCCTCATAGTAAGACGACGGTGGCTACTCTTGGCCCATAGAGTTATGAGTCGAGCACCTTTTCGCAGTAGTGCAAACTGTTGAGGATTTCCGTCAACTGGTCGAAGCCCGGGACGGTATAAATGCGCTCGATGGAAAATGTGAACTGATATTTTTCGTTTCTCGCCAGGAGCAGCAGTTCCCTGCCGGGCGTGTCGCCCTCGCCGAAAGGAACCCATACTTGCGGAGTCACGTTGAGCTTCCGGTCGTGAAAGTGCAGCGTGGTGATGCGGCTGTGAATCTGTCTGAGAAACGCGATCGGATCGGCTCCCCAATTGCGAAACAGATAGAGATCGGGATTGGCGTATATCCGCGGCGATAATTCGAAAGCTTTCAGGTAAGACTCGCCCGATCCGATGCTATTCGGGTCGCTGGCGTTGCCGTTAGGGTGAAGGCCCACCAGTAGTTTGTGCTTCTCGGCGAACGGCGCGATTCGCCGGGCAACCGGGAGCGTAGTGGAGGTGTTGAGCACGGGAGAGCCCAGGGCTTTGGTCATCAGCATTACGCGGTCGATTTCCTCGTCGGTGAACGAGGCATTGATGGGGAGCGAATAGGCATAGACGCTGATGCCTGCCTGGTCCAGTTTCTTGCGGATGGCCTTCAGCTCGTCGAGTTTCACCGTCAGCCGCCATTGGTGCAGCGCGTCGCGCTGTGCAGGCGGCAGGGCGGGCTCGACGAAAGGCGACTCTAGTTCGATGCCGCCGACCTTGGCCGCGGCGACGATGCGGATGATCTCGTCGAGTTTCAGTCCGCGGAAGGAGTAAGTGCCGATGCCGAGACGCACTCCTTTGTAGCGGGCGGCGTGGGCCCGCGCGGCGCGTGCGAGAGCGAGCCCGAGACCGAGCCCAGCGAGAGCCAGACTGCTGAACTCCCGCCTGGTAGGCGGCATAAGCATTCTCAGCTTATCTCACCTGGACGCTCATTCGTTCGCAGGTTTTGGCAGAATTAAATTATTGCCAACGAAATGGAACCGCTCGCCTGTCGCAGTTATCTTTCTGCTGCTTTTCTACGGCGCGACGCTGGCGATGCGGGCGGCGCAGGAGACCACGCGCTACCTTGCATTCCAGATTTTCACCGGCGGCATAGACAGCGCCGAGTTGCGACAAAGCCTGCCGCAGTCGCCGGACAGCCTCCTGAAAACGGTCGAGGATATCCGCGGCAGAGTTTATGTGCCCGCCGCAGCGGGGCGCCGGCTGGGCTTCATCGCCGGACCCCTGTCGTTCGATAACACCGACGAGGAGATCCGGAAGCTCATTGCCGCGTCGTTCACCATCGCGCTGCAGACGGATGTGGCGGTGGGCTTTCACATCGACGATTCGATGTTCTGGGGGCGCCTCAAGAGCCTGAGCCTCCCTGGCAACGTCGAATGGCTGGACTGGAGCGGCAAGCCTGGCACAGGGCGGAGGCTGGACTGGTCGTCGAAGCCCCTGAAAATTATGCCGCAGCTCTGCCTGAACAGCCGGGGCGTGACGGAGGAAGTCAGGAAGCGGGCGGCGCTGATCGGCGATGAAGTTCAGAAAGGCCTCAGGAAACTGCACGACGCGGGCAGGGACGACATCTTCATCGGCGTAATTGCCGGATGGGAGACGCAGATCGGCAGGGATTTCGCTACGGGAAAGCCGCTCGGCTATTGCGCGCTGACCAACAAGGGCTTCAGCGCCACGCATCCGCCGGCGGATTTCGAGCGCGCTCGCAGCGAAATCGTGCGGGAATTCGTGGCCCTCTGGGCGCAGTCGCTCGCCGAAGCGGGAATCCCGAAAGACAAGATTTATTCGCATATCGCCTTCATGTCCGAATCGCAGTACCGGCTCGCGCGGCGCGTCAGACCAGACCAGACGGCCGCGTCCTATCTGGAAGCCATCAACGCAACGCCGCCCGAGGTCGCGTTCAGCCCGTTCAACCATCCTGGCTTTTCGACCTATCCGCAGCCGGGTCACCTGGAACAGTTGCGGGACGAACTGGCCAAGCACGGCAATCCGCCGTGGGCCTCGAGCGAAGGGACGGCGATAGATCCGGCGGTGGCGGAACAGAGCGGGCCGGGCAGAAATATGGAAGGCTATCTCGGCAACCTTTTCAACCACGGCGCGCGCCTTGTGAATATTTTCGGCTGGGGCGTGGGGGATCAGGGCAACCCGTTCCGTAAGGTAGCCGAGGAGGATGCATCCGTGGCCGCGTACCGCAAGTTCCTGAAAGCGGAAGTACTGCAGGAAGACCCCATGCCCGCCCCGGAAATCCCATCGGCTGCGCTGCCGGAGAAGATGCGGATCATCGAGCGGGGGCTGCCGGCCTATGTCGATAAGAACGGCCCCGCACGCGTCGCTTCCCTGATGCAGCGGTTGGATGAGCAGATTAAGCAGCAGAGATTTGCGGAAGCGGAGAAGACCGCGGATGAAGTCCTGCCGATGATGAAGTAACGGAGTCTGGCAGCCGGCGCCGGCCCTGGAATCTCCAGAGGCGCGTACGGCATGACTATTCGCGCCGGCGTGGAACATCTGGCTACCGCGGAGCAGTGCGCGGCATGAGTTGAGAGCGAGCCGAAGCAGCGCTGTGGTTTCGTCGTCGCTCAGCTTAGTGAACCAGCGTGTCGTACAGCGGCTGCACCGGCTTTACCGCAGGGTTCGTCTCCGCCACCGAAACTGCCATCACCCGGATCTTATCGTTATCCGGCAAGGTCAGCGTGTGCGCGTCGGCCGGAAGATCGATGGCATACGCGAACAGATACGAGTATTGGTACGGCTGGTTGAGACCTTCGGGCGTGTGATGATGCGAGGCGAACCAGGCCACGTCGGCGCGCTTGATGAAGCCGGGCGCGAAGCCTGCGAAATCTTCCGGATACCGCGGCGACCAGTCCTGCTTGGCCTGCGATGGGTCGCGCTGCTTGGCCGGGTCCGGGTCCCACACGGCGTGATTGGCGGAGACGGCCCAATCTTTGTCGGTGTGAGTATTGTTCTTCCATAGGCGCGTATCCCACTGGCCAATCTTGCCGCCCCAGTTCTCGATATTGAGATTCGCGGTTTGCCCTCCGACGCGGAACGCAGCCGATTGATCGCCATCGCCCGAAGCGGCCAATATATACACGCGGCTGAAGTGGCCGGCGGGAAGATTGATGGTCTGGCCCTTGGCGATTACTGCGTTGTTGACGCCGGTCTGCGCGGGTCCGAGCTTGAATGTGACGCCATTGAAGCTCAGGTCGACAGGAAGCATCTCGGCGGGAAGCGAGTTGCCTTTGCCGTCGAAATCGGAACTGCTCTTGGAATCGTCGTTGGTGGCCGCGGCCAGATTGTAGGCTAGCGTGACCGGCTGCGACCGCACGGGCGTGACCCGGGTGGCGCCGGCGCTGAAGCGTACGGCGAAAGTGCGCGGCTGGTTCGCCGTGAACGACGTCATCAACACGCCGTTCGTCACCGTCGCCGCCTGGCCAACCGGCAGTTCCTGGCCGTTCACTTCGCGCGCCGCGGTTACTTTTCCCGCGAATGTCACGCGCACATTCGGCTGCGCCTGTCCGCTCATTTCCACCATGCGGAGAATTACCTCGTCGCTGTTTTCCGCCTTCTTCATCGCCATGATCTGGATGCGCGGATTATCGATCTTCACCAGCGAGAACTGCTTGCCCAAGCCGCCCGGATGCTTGGGACTCTCGAAGGCGATCAGGGGCGCATTGAGGCGGTAGCCCTGCCAATCGGTCTGGCCGGCGCGCCAATCGCCCTTGTGGCCGGCGATGCCGAAGACGATGTCGTGATGGCCCCAGTCCTGGTTGGCCTGATCGGTGTAGCTGGCGTCGACGCCCGGCGAGCGCACCAAGGTGAGGCGGATGGTGTGGTCGTCGCGCTTGTCCGAGCCGTTCTTGCAATCCGTGAGAATGGTGGCGCCGTAGCTGCCGCTCTGATCGGTGAGGTCGATCCACTGGTGCGACCCCACTTCAAACTGACGCTCGGCCGCAGTGGGCCGCTGGATGGTTCCGATGCCGAGGTTGTAAGTGGCCATCGGATTCGAGGCGCTCAACGGGAACGTGGCCTTGAGGTTCGCGTATAGCGTGCCCCAATCGATCGAGTTATTGAATTCCACGCGGTTGCCCGCGTCGCCGGCCGCGAGGCTGATGGTTTCGACGAAATGCGAGCCTTCGGTGGAACGCGTCACCTTCAGCGCGACGCGCGCCGGACCATTCTCGACGATGCGGTCGCCGCCGCCGCCACGGCCTCCCCCGCCGCCGCGGACGAAAGTGCGCGGCGCCGCCTGTTCCTGGTCGAAATCCATATTCCAGGCGGGCCACTGCTGCGGATGATCGTTCGAAATGGCGAGGCGGATGGGCGCGGAGAGCAGCTCTTTGTCGGCCGATTTATCGAAGATGCTCGAGACGTCGCCGGCGTTATCGAGCGTCACGCGGTAGCGCGCGTTTTCGAGCGAGTTCTGCGTCGCCTTCAAGTCCGAATCGGCGGGCGCGCCGGCCGGTTGAACGTCGTACACGGCGTAGCCAACCGAAGGCGCCTTGGCGAGGAAAACTACTCTGTTATCGGCTTCCAATTGCGCGGGAACGTCGTGGCCGTCCGGACCGGTCACGCGCACGGCTTTTGGAGCAGCACCCGCGAATTGTACCGTGGCTTCCACCACATCTTCGCGATCGATGTTGAGCGAATTGTATACTACCACCGCGGTTCCCTGTGTCTGCGTGTTCAAGCCCGCAGCCACGGCTTCGGTGGCGTCGCCGAGCACGTCCGCGAACTGATTCATGGCGATCACGTCGTCATTCCACGCGTATTCGTAAGAAGCGGGCGTGGCCGTGCCGGCGCCGGTATCGTGAAAATGGCCGCCCATCACCAGCGTCCAGGCGTCGTTGAGCCGCTGCTGCGGATAGGGCCGCGCGCCCAGCCACATGGCGGCGATGGACGCCTTTTCGGCCGCGTCCGCCAGCACTTCGTTCTTGCGGTTCCAGCGCTTGTGATACGCCTCGGAGGTGAGCGAGCCGGCGGAGTGGTTGATCAATTCCAGGTCGCCCTTATAACGAGGCATCTTGGCGGTCATTTCCGGCTTGATATCTTTGAACATCTGGTCGGCGGTGGCGGGGATGATGGTCAGCGGCCCGTCGCCCATGCGCACCGGCGCGCCGGGCTGAGGGGGCGGCTCTGGCGGCTGGCCGCCGCGTCCACGCCCGCCGCGTCCGCCCGGAGGCGGCAGCGTTGCCATACCTTTGGTCACCATGGCTTCCAGCAAGCGCACTGTCTCTTCGCTCGGCGAGCCGCCGATGTCGCCGGTGCCGACATAATGGTAGTCCGCGTAAACGCCGGTCACTTTGCCATCGAGTTCGACGCGCTTGACCCAATCCTGCTCGCCACCGCGGCCGCCGCGGCCACCTTGCGCCTGCTGCTGCGGCGCCGGCGACTTGCTGAGATCGGTGGAAATGCCGCCGCTATAGCTTCCGGGGTTGAGTGCGGCAATGATGGTCTCACCGTCCGTGCCTTCCCACACGCCCACGTTGAACGGGATGCCCTCAGGCGTTTGCTCGGGCGAATCGGGACCACCCACTTTAGGCGCCGGCTGCCAGGCCGCGCTCAGCTTCTGCGTGGAGAATCCGCGAACGCCGGCGTGCGCCAGAATGGTTGGCAGATCGGCGGGAAAGCCGAAGCAATCCGGCAGCATGAACTCTTCGCTGGCCTTGCCGAATTCCTTACGAAAAAAGGTATTGCCGTAGAGCACCTGGCGGATGATGGCCTCGGCGCTGGGAAGGTTGACGTCGCCTTCCTCCATCGACGATCCCGCGGGAAACCAGCGGCCGTCGTCGACGTACTGCTTCATCTTTTTGTAGTCCTGCGGAAAATACTCCTTCATCAGGCGGTAGCGGTTGGCGCCGGTCCAGTTGAAGACGTAGTGCGGGTACTTATCCATCAGGTAGAAATTCACCCGCATGGTCTTCAGCAGATATTCGCTGATGGATTGCGGAAACTCCCAGCGCCATTGCGTGTCGAGATGGGCGTAGGGAACCACGTACAGGGTGGGATTCTTCGTGATGTCCGGCGCCTTGACCGTCTGCGCGCGGATTACGGTTAACGTTATCAGACCGGCAAAAGCCAGGACGCCAAAACGCTTGGATACTGGTCGCATGATGCATTCTAGCCTAACGCAGAGGCGGGATGGTGTCTAGCGGGGGCAACACTCGAAACCCTGGAAATGTACGGCCTCGATGATGAGGCCGCCAGCGCTTCTATTTGCAGGTCACTCAAGCGTCGAATAGACTTCACCGGCGCCGCGTGTTACACGTGAAGCTTCCGCTTCAACGTTTGCGAGGTCGAGTTGGCGTTGAGCCATCGGACTCCAAATGCAAAACCCCGCCGGAATCGGGCGGGGTTGCAAATCCACTGGAGTGGAAAGAGGTGATCGAATGATCCTTCTGGTACTGCTCTTGTTCCTGCTGTATAGGACGAGACGGATCAAGCTGAAGATAGATATCGATATCTAGGCGAATCCGAGGGAGGCTGGCAGTAGACGCTGCTGGCCTCCCCAGCACCAATCATAACAGGATCGGGGCGTGTGTCAATTGAGAGGCGGGATTTTCTCGGGATTTTCAAGCCCCAGGCGTTACGACACGGCGTCATGACACAGCCGCGAGACCGGCCTCCAGCACGGGGACCTCGATTTGAATCCGCGTACCGCGCCCGGGCTGGCTGTCGACCCACATGCGGTATTCGTTTCCAAACAGCACCTTCAGGCGCTCGTTGACGTTGGTCACGCCGATGCCGTGGTCGAGGAGCGTGGCCAGTTTCGATTCGGGGATGCCGATGCCATCGTCTTCCACCATCAAGTGCAGCCTCGATTCGGTGCGATGCGCGTGGATGCGGATGGCGCCGCCTTCCACCTTGCTGCTGAGGCCGTGCTTGATGGAATTCTCCACCAGGGGCTGCAGGATCATGCTGGGTACGAGAATGTCGAGCGTGTCGTCGGCCACGTCTTTCTCAAAGCGCAGCTTGTCGCCGAAGCGCACCACTTCAATGGATAGATAGTCGTCGATAAAGCTGAGCTCGTCGCGCAGCGTACTGAAGTTTTCATGCTTCCGCAAGAGGCGCCGCAGCACTTTCGAAAGCCGCATCACCATGATGCGCGCCTGGTTGGGGTCGGTGCGGATCAACGAAGAGACGGAATTGAGCGTGTTAAACAAAAAATGCGGATTGATCTGGCTGGTGAGAGCCGCCAGGCGCGCCTCCATCAGAAGCCGGCCCTGCTCCTCGAGTTTGCGCTCATTGCGCGTGTTATTCCAGATCTTGAGTGGAATGGTGACGGCAAAGAGCGTGGCCGCATAAAGCGCCGCGGTGATCCACGGATTCGGGCTGAGCGAATCCTGCGCGATATAAAACACCTGCTGGCGAAACGCATGGCCCAGGTTTTGGCGGATGAATTCGGCGAACAGGATGGCCGCGAAAAGCACCAGATGATAACCGCCGGTTCGGGGGTTATGGCTCTTGAAGAAGCGATAGAAATCGAAGAGCGGCGTAAACTGCCAGATGGCTTCCGGCCCGGGCGCGATATCGCGCAGCAGCCCGCCCAGCACGCCGATGCCGGCAAGCAGCGGCATGGTGGCGTATCCGTTGGCGAAGAGAAACGCCGGCAGCGAGATGACGATGCCCGAAACCAGGCCGGTGACATAGCCGCCCAGGATGCCGGCGATCAGACTGCCTTCAAGTCCCAGATCGGCGCCTTGATAGGCGGGGTTGAAGATGCGCGTGGCCGCGCTGGCGGCGAAGAAGACGGAAAGCCACAGAGCCAGTTCCAGGCGCTGCATCATGGTGCGATTTTCCTGCAGCAGGATGGATTTAAACCGGTTGGATCGTGCCAGGATGCTGGCGATGGAAGCCATGACGGCCAACTTCACCAGCAGCGAGCCCAACCAGGTGTCGTGTGACATGCGCTTCCGGAAGCCATTATAATAAAGACACTAAGGTCCCCCATAACAGCTCATGAAAGATACTGTCGCGCTGCAGCTTCAAAAAGTGGCTGAAGCGGATTTTCCTACGCAGTTCGGCGCATTCCGCATTTATGGCTTTGAAGCGCGATCGGAGGGCCGTTTCGAAGAAGCGGTGGCGTTGAAGATGGGCGGCCTGGAATCGGGTGCGCCGCTGGTGCGCATCCATTCGCAATGCCTGACGGGCGACGTGTTTCACAGCTTGCGCTGCGATTGCCGGGCGCAGCTTGAGATCGCGCTCGCCGCGATTGCGCAAGAGGGCCGCGGCCTGCTGATCTACGAGCTTCAGGAAGGCCGCGGCATCGGCCTGCTCAACAAGCTGCGCGCGTACGAATTGCAGGATCAAGGCGCCGATACGGTGGAGGCCAACCAACAGCTCGGCTTCGAATCGGACCTGCGCAGCTACGATTTACCCGGCGCGATTTTGCAGTATTTCCAATTGCGCGCGGTGCGGCTGATGTCGAACAATCCGGAGAAAGTGGATGCCGTGGAGCGCGCGGGAGTTGCGGTAGTGGAGCGTGTGCCGTGCATCGCGGATGCGGTGGATTCGCGCGAAGCGTATTTGCGCACCAAGAAAGAAAAGATGGGGCATCTGCTGGAAGGTTTCTGAGTCGGCAAGCGGCGCAAGGATGTATTACTCCTCAGACAATTGGAGGGATTGGCATTTATGCCGATGGGTTCTTGGCAAGCAGAGGCCGGGGCGATCGGAACGTACGTAAATATATCCAATACTGGGAGCTGTTATAGCGCTGCACGGGCCAATCTCATCTGGAGGCGCAAAGGGGCAGGGATCATTCTTCTCAGTGCTATTCATCTTGGTCGGGGCCTGGATGCTTATAGGTACCTGGAAGGATTATCGGAAGCAGCGGATGAATCGTAAGATTTCCCTTGCCGCGCTTGGAATCGGCGGTTTAGCTGGATTGTTCATTGTCCTTGGCATATTCGGGATGATTCGATAACGGCCCCCAACGGACCCGATGAACTGTTGAGACCTTAGAGGCCGCCGCGCGGAGGCCCCACTCGACACAATCGACTATGCCCGTCCGTAAACTCCGCTTTCCCTTCACCGCTACAATGTGGTTCGGAGAGAATATGTCCAATTCCCGCCGGCACTTTCTGAGCCGTGCCTCTGCCGCTATCATGGCCGCCGCCGCGGCCTGCCGCAAGCCGGCGCCCCAGTCCGCCGCTCTGCCGCCCGGAGCCCCGCCGGCTTTCGGCACGGCGCCGGATGTAGGTCCCGCGGTCTCGACTTCCACCTTCGCTGAAGCCGAAAAACTGGTGCAGTTCGATCTCGCCGCCGCGGAGCGCGAAATGGCCGCCGGCAACTGGCGAAAGAGTATGGCGCCGCTTTATGAGCGCCGTACCGGACCGCGCAAGTTCGCCCCGTCCCTGGCGCCCGCCTCGCGCTGGGATCCCGTAATCCCAGGCCTACAACCGACCGGCCCCGGAAGCGATCGCTTCATCCGCACCCCCACCGCGGCGGTCCCTCTTCCCGCCAGCGACCAGGACATCGCTTTCGCCCCGCTGTCCCAGCTTTCCCGCTGGGTCGAGACGCGGCAGATTACCTCCGAGCGCCTCACCCTTCTGTATCTGGACCGCCTGGAGCGGTTCAATCCCAAGCTGCGATGCGTCATCACGCTCACGCGCGATCTGGCCCTGTCGCAAGCCCAGCAGGCCGACCGCGAGATCGCCGCCGGACATTACCGCGGCCCGCTGCACGGCATTCCCTGGGGCGGCAAGGACCTGCTCGATACCGCCGGCATTCCCACCACCTACGGCGCCGAGCCGTACCGCAATCGTGTTCCCGCGCAGGATGCCGCGGTGGTGAAGCGCCTCCACGATGCGGGGGCCGTGCTGGTCGCCAAGCTTAGCCTCGGCGCGCTGGCGCTCAACGATATCTGGTTCGGGGGCCAGACCATGAATCCGTGGCTGCTGGAAGAAGGCGCGTCCGGGTCGAGCGCCGGCCCGGGCGCCGCTACCGCCGCGGGATTAGTCGGCTTCTCCATCGGCAGCGAGACTGGGGGCAGCATCGTCAGCCCCAGCATGCGCTGCGGCGTCACCGGTTTGCGGCCCACTTACGGCCGCGTGCCGCGCACCGGCGCAATGACGCTGTGCTGGTCGCTCGACAAACTTGGCCCCATGACTCGGGGCGTGGAGGACGGGCTCCTCGTGCTGCAAGCTATCTCGGGCCCCGACGCTGGCGATGTCTCGAGCGTGCCCAGCCGCCTCGATTTCGATGCTACCGCTTCCGTCGCCGGACTGCGCGTCGGCTACATCCCCGGTTGGATGAAGGAGAGCCCCGCCACCGATGTAGATCGCGCCGCTCTCGAAACTACCCGGCGGCTCGGCATGGTTCCGACCGAGGTATCGCTGCCAGACTGGCCCTATGACTCGCTCAGCCTGATTCTCTTCGCCGAGGCGGCGGCCGCATTCGAGGAGCTTACGCTTGCCGGCGGCCTCAAAGAACTCAAGGCGCAGGTTCCCGATGCGTGGCCTAACCTTTTTCGTCAGGCCCGCTTTCTCTCCGCGGTGGACTTCGTGCAGGCTGACCGCTTTCGCCGCAGCGTGGCTCAGGAAATGGCGCGTATCTTCTCCCAGGTGGATGTGTTACTTGTCCCGTCGCTGCGGGACGAGATACTCACGATTACTAACTTCACCGGTCATCCGTCGCTCACTCTCCGGGCCGGCTTTGTGGAAGTCTCCGAGGCGCGCAGCGACTGGGCGCCGGACCCCGATCACCCACTGCCCAAATTCTCGCCTCCGCGACGCGTACCCCACGGCGTCACTCTGATCGGACGTCTGTTTGACGAGGGCACAATCGGACGAGCCGGGTTGGCTATGGAGCGTACTCTGAATGTCGCCGGCGAGCGTCCGCCGGGGTTCTGACCAACCAAGCCGGCAGGGGGCCGGTAGCGGACCGGGGCTACCCTGCAACTGGAGTGCATCGTGACTGGTGACGTACGCTTTCTTACGTCAGAAACGGCAGAAATACGGTGCCGATTGACTTGTATCGCGAATCTTTCTTTTAGAACGAAGTCCATTGTATCTATTAGTTCTAGTACCTATAGTTATTCGGTTCTTAGAAGCCGTAACTCTTCCAAAATCGGAATTTAAGTGGGTGCAATCGGACTGTTTTCGGTTAGAGTAGTCTTAACAAGAATGTATAAGACGTACAGTTCGAAGCTCGTAGCCGAGCCTCGCCGGACTCTTGGTTTGGCCCGTGTCTTGCTAGTGCAGGGGGATCTGACGCCGCGCCTGGCGCTTCAGACAATTCTGCAGGCCGGCGGATACACAGTGGAAGTGGCTGCGACCCCTGCGGAAGCCCTCACCAAAATGGATGAACGGCAGTATGACCTGGTATTGAGCGATGCGCAGTTTGGATCGAGCGAGGCTGGGCGCAATGTGCTGGCGTACGCCCGTGTGAAATCGTACCGGCCGGCGACCGCGCTCATCACTTCGTCCGATTCGGATACGCAACGCCGTCCCCCGCGCAGACAGCAACGCGTTTCGGTATATACCGAAAACCTGCCCGTTCTTCTCGGCAAAGTAGCGGAATTGATCGGTGTGCGGGCCATCCGGCGCTACCGTCCGCTGCGCCAGGCCGGCTAGCGCCGGCACTGTTCACACATTAGCCGGGTTAATAGCACCCACTCACCCCCTGGTACTGCCAGCAGGGAGCCTCGCCGCGCCCTCCTGCTAGAATAGTGACAGCACCTCCTTCCTTATGACCACAGCCGCAGAGCGTCAAAAAGCGCTCCAAGACATCCTGGAGCAACGTGTCCTCATTCTCGATGGGGCTATGGGCACGATGCTGCAGCAGCGCCATCTCACGGCCGCCGATTTCGGCGGATCGGCGCTGGAGGGCTGCAACGAAGTGCTCCTGCGCACCCGTCCGGACGTCGTGCTCGACATCCACCGCGCCTATTTCACCGCCGGCTCGGACATGGTGGAAACCAATTCGTTCAACGGCGCGCGCGTCTCGCTGGCCGAATACGGGCTGCAGGATGAGGCGTATGAGTTGAACAGGATCGCGGGCACGCTGGCGCGTCAGGCGGCCGAAGAGTTTTCGAAGCCTGGTAAGCCGCGCTTCGTGGCCGGCTCCATGGGCCCCACCACGAAGGCCATCAGCGTCGTCGGCGGCATCACTTTTCCCGACCTCACCGCGGCCTACTACGAGCAGGCGCGCGGCTTGCTCGATGGCGGCGTGGACGTGCTGCTGGTGGAAACCTGCAACGATACGCGCAGCGTCAAGGCGGCGCTGCTCGCCATTGAGCGGCTGCGGCGCGAGCGCGGTCATCGCATACTCACCATGGTCTCGGGCACCATCGAGCTTACCGGGACCATGCTTGCCGGCCAGCCCGCCGACGCCTTTTGCGCGTCTATTTCGCACGCCGATCTGATTTCCATCGGTCTGAATTGCGCCACTGGTCCGGAGCTGATGGTGGATCAGATCCGCACCGTGAACGAAATGTCGCCGGTGCGCGTTTCGTGCTATCCCAATGCCGGCCTGCCCAACGATGAGGGCCTATACCTCGAAACGCCCGAAACTCTGGCCGCGCAGCTCGAGCGTTTTATCGAAAACGGCTGGATCAACATCGTAGGCGGCTGCTGCGGCACCACCGACGCGCACATCAAGGCGATCGCGCAGATGGCCGAGGGCAAAAAGCCGCGCCGGATTCCCGCTAACCAGCACCGCTCCTACTATTCGGGCATCGACCTGGTGGAGGCGGAAGATTCCAACCGCCCGCTGATTGTCGGCGAGCGAACCAATGTCATCGGCTCGCGGCTCTTCAAGAACATGGTGGCCGAAGAGAAGTGGGAAGAGGCCACCGAGATCGCGCGCTGGCAGGTCAAGAACGGCGCGCACATTATCGACGTATGCCTGCAAAGCACCGACCGCGACGAAATCGAAGACATCCCGCCGTTCTACGAAAAGCTGATGCGCAAGATCAAGGCGCCGGTGATGATCGATACCACCGACCCGCGCGGCATCGAGCTTGCGCTCACCTACTGCCAGGGCAAGAGCATCATCAATTCCGTCAACCTGGAAGACGGCGAAGAGAAATTCGAGCGCATCTGCCCGGTTGCGCGGCGTTATGGAGCGGCGCTGGTGGTGGGCTCCATCGACGAAGACAAGCTGCAGGCGCAGGCATTCACGCGTGAGCGCAAACTGGCCGTGGCGCAGCGTTCCACCAAACTGCTGACGGAAAAATACGGCATTCCGCCCGAAGACATCATCATCGATCCGCTGGTGTTCCCGTGCGCTACCGGCGATGCGAATTATATTGGCGCGGCCGTCGAAACCATCGAAGGCATCCGGCTGGTGAAAGAGAACATCCCGTATGTCAAAACCGTTCTCGGCATTTCGAACATTTCGTTCGGCCTGCCCGCCTCCGCCCGCGAAGTAGTCAATTCCGTCTTCCTCTATTACTGCACCAAAGCCGGCCTGGACCTCGCCATTGTCAACGCCGAAAAGCTGGAGCGCTTCGCTTCGATTCCCGAAGAGGAGCGCCGCCTGGTGGAGAATCTGCTCTTCAACAGCCCTGCGGTGGATGCCGCCGATGAATCGCTGCGCAACGCGCCGGAGGATTGGCGGCAGCAATCGGCGGAGCAGAAGGCCGCGCTCAACCAGTTCCATATCGCCGCCGTCACCGACCATTTCCGCGGGACCACCAAGCGCGAGAAGCAGCGCGCAGCGGATCTGCCGCTGGACCAGCGCCTGGCGAATTACATCATCGAAGGCACCAAAGACGGCCTCATCGACGACCTCAATCGCAAGCTGGCCGAGGGCGCGGGGCCGCTCGAGATCGTCAACGGTCCGCTGATGGCGGGTATGAGCGAAGTGGGCCGGCTCTTCAATAACAACGAGCTGATTGTGGCCGAAGTGCTGCAATCGGCCGAGGCGATGAAGGCCTCGGTGAACCATCTCGAGCAGTTCATGGAGAAATCGGAGACGGCCGCGCGCGGCAAGGTAATGCTGGCGACGGTCAAGGGCGACGTCCACGATATCGGCAAGAATCTGGTGGAGATCATCCTGGCCAACAACGGCTACGAGGTGGTGAACCTGGGCATCAAGGTGCCGCCGGAAGTGTTGATCCAGGCGTTCCACGAGCACAAGCCGGACGCCATCGGCCTTTCGGGATTGCTCGTCAAGAGCACGCAGCAGATGGTGATCACCGCCACCGACCTGAAGATGGCGGGCATCGCGGTGCCGCTGCTGGTGGGCGGCGCGGCGCTATCGGAGAAATTCACGCGCACCAAAATCGCGCCGGCTTACACGCAGGCAGTCTGTTATGCGAAAGACGCCATGACCGGTCTGAGCCTGATGAATCGGTTGATGGATCCGGCCGAACGGGAAGGCGTGCTGGCGGCGAACCAAGGCATGGCAGCGCCCGCTCCGGTGGCCGTGGCGGTGGAAGAGCTAGCGCCATTGACCACCAAGCGCAGCGCCAAGGTGCGGACCGATGTCCCCATTCCCGCCGCGCCGTATCTGGAGCGCAAGGTGCGGAACGTGCCGCATCTGGCCGAGGTGTGGAGCTACATCAACCCGTTCATGCTCTACGGCCGGCATCTCGGTTACAAGGGCAATTTCGAGAAGGCGCTGGTGGAGCATGAGCCCAAGGCCGTCGAGCTATACCATCTCATCGAAGAGGTGAAGCAGGACGCGCAGCAGTTCATGAAGGTGCGCGCCGTGTGGCAATTCTTTGAAGCCGAGCGCGACGGCAATTCGATTAACCTGTTTGAGCCGGGCGCCGCGACTCCGCTGCACACATTCCGTTTCGGACGCCAGCGCCGCGAGAACGGCCTGTGCCTGAGCGATTACATTCTGGAAGCCGACGACGGCCGCCGCGACCATATTGCGATGTTCGTAGTGACCGCGGGCGCGTGCGTGCGCGAGCGCTCCGAGGAGTTCAAGAAGGCCGGCGAGTTCGTCAAAGCGCACGGCATTCAAGCCCTGGGCATCGAAACCGCCGAGGGCGCCGCCGAATGGCTGCACCGGCGTATCCGCGAAGACTGGGGCTTCCCCGACGCGCCCACCATGACGATGCAAGAGCGTTTCACCTCGCGCTACCGCGGCAAGCGCTACAGTTTCGGCTACCCGGCGTGCCCCAATCTGGACGATCAACAGCCGCTCTGGATGCTGCTGCGCCCGGACGAAATCGGCGTGCATTTAACCGAAGGCATGATGATGGAGCCGGAGGCAAGCGTCAGCGCGCTAGTGTTCCACCACCCCGACTGCGCCTACTTCACCGCCGACGAAGCCGAAGCCGCACTTATCTCGTAGGGCGGACGCCCTCGTCCGCGCGCGACCCCCTGGTCGCGCTGTCGCGCTCATTGCGCTCCCTGCTCCCCGCTCAGGAAATCGAAATCGCACCCCAGATTCGCCTGCGTAACATGCTCCAGAAACAGCCGTCCATACCCGCGCTCATAGTGCGGCTTCGGCGGCCGAAACAGCTTCAGCCTTGCCTCAATCTCATCCTGCCCCACGCATAATTCCAACTTACGCGCCGGCACATCCAGCACAATCTCATCACCCGTCCGCACCACCGCCAGCGGACCGCCAACAGCCGATTCCGGCGCCACATGCAGCACCACCGTCCCGAACGACGTCCCGCTCATGCGCGCGTCGGAAATGCGCACCATATCCGTGACGCCCTGGTTCAGCAGCTTGCGCGGCATCGGAATCTGGCCCCACTCGGGCATTCCCGGCGCGCCCTTCGGACCGCAGTTCCGCATCACCAGAACCGTGTCGCGATCCACCGGCAGATCGTCGCTATCGATGCGCCCCTGCATCTCTTGGCGAGTCTCAAACACCAGCGCGCGCCCGCGATGCGTCAGCAGCTCCGGCGACGCCGCTGTCTGCTTGATCACCGCTCCATCCGGCGCCAGATTCCCATATAGGATTGCGATGCCGCCCTCTGCGCCGAGCGGCGTCTCGCGCGGGCGGATCACGTTGTCGTTCAACGATTCCGCGGCCGCGATGTTCTCACCCAGCGTCTTGCCGTTCGCCGTCACGCATCCGGAATGCAGCAAGCCCTCGACGCGCTTCAGCACGGCTGGAACTCCGCCGGCGTTAAACAAGTCCTCCATCAGGAACTCGCCCGACGGCTTCACATTCACAATGCAGGGCGTGCGCCGCGAGATGCGGTCGAAATCGTCCAGCGTGATGCGAATCCCCAGCCGGCCCGCGATCGCGATCAGATGAATCACGCCGTTGGTCGAGCCGCCCAGCGCCATCAGCGCCGTAATCGCATTTTCGAATGCCTCGCGCGTGAGAATCTGCGACGGCTTCAACCCGGCTTCCACCATCTCCACCACACGCCGCCCGCTCAGCTCCGCGATGGCCATCCGCCGCGAATCCGGCGCTGGAATATTGGCGCATCCCGGCAGCGTCATGCCGAGCACTTCCGCCAGGCTCGTCATCGTCGACGCCGTCCCCATCACGGTGCAGTGGCCGGCGGTGCGCGCGATGCAGCTTTCCACTTCGCACAGCTCCTCCTCCGTCAATCGGCCGGTGCGGTAGAGGTCGAAAATCTTGCGCCCATCCGTGCCCGACCCCAGCGTTTTGCCGCGCCACTGACCCGCGATCATCGGTCCGCCCGTCACCATGATGGCGGGCAGGTCCGCGCTCGCCGCGCCCATCAACTGCGCGGGCGTCGTCTTATCGCAGCCGCAGAGCAGCACCACGCCATCGAGCGGATTGGCGCGGATGGATTCCTCCACGTCCATCGCCATCAAATTGCGAAACAGCATGGTGGTGGGCCGCATGAACATCTCGCCCAGCGATATGGTGGGAAACTCCAGCGGCAAGCCTCCGGCCGCGATCACACCGCGCTTCACCGCCACGGCCACGTCGCGCAGATGCGCGTTGCAGTTATTGAGCTCGCTCCAGGAATTGCAGATGCCGATGACGGGTTTGCCGTCGAAGATATCCGCCGGAAATCCTTCCGACCTCAGCCATGCGCGCCGCGAGAATCCATAATACTCGGGCGCGTGGAACCATTCGCTGCTGCGTTTGTTTTTCATGCTCACATGCCCCATCATAAGCGAGAGCTATGCGGGTATACACTCTATGGAGGAGATAATCCATGAGAAAAGTCAGCCTGTCGATCGTCGTGGGAATCGCATCGCTCGCGTCGATGAGCTTTTCCCAGCAGGGGCCGTATCAGGTGCTGAAGAAGGCCAGGGTTGGCGGCGCCGGCAACTTCGATTATGTCTATGCCGACGAGGCCGGACGCCGGCTATACATTCCGCGCATGGGCAATCCCGGCCGCATCACCGTCTTCGATCTGGATACGCTCGAGCCCGCCGGCGAGATCCCCAATGCCAACGGGCATGGCGCCGCGGTCGACGCCAAATCGGGTCACGGCTTCGCCACCACCAAGCCCGTGGTGATGTGGGACAGCAAGACTCTCGCGCCCATCAAGACCATCGACGTGCAAGGCAACCCCGACGGCCTCATGTTCGACCCGTTCAATCAGCGCGTCTACATCCTGAGTCACAGCGCGCCCAACGCCACCGTGATCGATGCGAAGGACGGTTCCGTGCTCGGCACAATCGACCTGGGCGGCGCTCCGGAGCAGGCCGTGAGCGATGGCAAAGGCCATGTATATATCGATATCGAAGACGAGCATAGCATCGCCGTTGTGGACGCTAAGACGATGAAGGTAACTGGCAATTACGATCTTGCCGGCAAAGGCGCCCAGTGCGCCGGTCTCGCGATAGATGTGAAGAACAATATTCTGTTTGCGGCCTGCCGCAGCCCGCAAACCATGGTGATTCTCAGCGCCGCGGACGGCAAGATTCTGGAGACGCTGCCGATTGGCGCAGGCGCCGATGGCGCCACCTTCAACCCCAGGACCATGGAAGCGTTTAGCTCGCAGCGCGACGGCACGCTGACCATCGTCAAGGAAAACAGCCCCACGAGTTTCGTGGTGGAACAGAACCTGCAAACCATGCCGGGCGCCAAGACGCTGACGCTCGACGGCAAGACCGGCCATATTCTGCTGATCGCCGCCGAGACTGCGCCGCCCCCCACGCCCGCCCCTGCCGGAGGGCGCGCCGGCCGCGGCCAGATGGTTCCCGACAGCTTCACCATCGTCGAGGTAGGCAAATAGTGGCGCGGCCCCATGGGCTGCGCAGAGAGCCGCGCAAATCCGTTCCCCTGGCCGCCTTCCTGGTGTGCCTCGCCGCGCCCGCGCCGTGCCAGGAAAAGGGCTACCAATATTTCCACGTTGGCGCCGGTGAAGGCGCGAAGGTCGGGCCAAAATCCGGCTACCTGCTCGCCGGCGGCGGCGACGCTCCGGACGACGCCTATCGCTGGTTCACCCGGCACGCGGGCGGCGGCGACGCCGTGACCATTGGCGCATCCGGCGACGACGCGATGAACAAGGTGCTGCTCGATGCGGGAATTGTGGCATCGGCGTCTACGCTCCTGTTCCACAGCCGCGAGGATTCGTCCGATCCCTTCGTTACCGAGACCATCCGCAAGGCCTCGGCGATCTTCATCGCCGGCGGCGATCAATGGAATTACATTCGCATGTGGAAGGGCACGCCGGTCGCGCAAGCCATCAACGAACTCATCCACAAAGGCTTCCCCGTAGGCGGCACAAGCGCGGGGCTCGCGGTCCTGGGCGAGTTCTCCTTCTCGGCCGAGCACGATAGCATCACATCCAAACAGGCGCTCGCCAATCCCTTCGACCCGGCGGTGGCGATTACGGACAATTTCATTCGCATTCCGCTCCTCAAAGGCGTCATCACCGATACGCATTTCGTGAAGCGCGACCGCATGGGCCGCACGCTGGTTTTTCTAGCGCGCCTGTTGCAGGATGGCAAAGCGCGCCCCGCATCGAGCATCGCGGTGGATGAAGGCAACGCGGTGCTGCTTGAGGGTGACGGAGGGGCGACGCTCTCCGGCCCCGGCTGCGCCTACTTCCTGCGCACCACTGCGGCGCCGCAGGTCTGCGAGGCAGGGAAGGCGCTGAGTTTCGGCGGCATCTCGGTCTACCGCCTCGGGAATTCCGGCAAGTTCGACGTGAAGCATTGGCGCGGTGAAGGTGGAACCGCGTACACGCTGTCGGTGGAGGACGGCGCGGTGCGCTCCACTCAGCCGGGCGGCGCAGTGTACTGAATTTTCAGCGGTGGCCGTTCGGCCGCTTACGCTGCGCGGAACTCTCTATCCCCTGAGTTGGTCCATGGTAGCGTTCGGTTTTCTGGCGGACCCGGTGACGGCGTCGCCATTTGGTTCCGTCGCCTGAGTCTGGAACGTTCTCACCAACCTCTCGACCATGCTGCCCTACCCCGTCGACAAACTGGTAAAGACAACAACTACTGCGGTCTGACTATCTTCAACAACACGCTCTATGTCACCAAGGGCAGCTAGGGTCAAATTTACATGGAACTGTAACCTAATTTTGCTAGAAGCGTCTCGCCGAGCATGATATCGTGACAATTCATCTCCTTTACTCTCGTTAAAAAGACAAGATCCTCTATGAAAAAAATCGTATCGATCGCAGCCTTGATTGCTGCATCTCTGCCAGTTGCTTTCGGTCAAGGCGGAGTCATCGCCGCCTGGACGTTCGAGAACAATGCTATAGCGGTTAACAACAGCCCTTCCCCTTCGACCGGTTCGGGCGCCGCCAGCTCGATTGGCATGGCCACTTACGCGACTCCAAATATCGGAGTAACCACCGACGACGTGCTTCTGGGGACTACGGGAGATACGGGCGTTAACGGTGTTGCGGATCTCACCCAAGTCTGGCGCGTGCGTGCGCAGGCCGGCGCTAGCGGGGCGGCGAATGGCTGGTCGAGCCTGGCGCCTATCGGGACTCAGGGCGCCGTGTTCGCCGCAAGCACCGTGGGCTACAGCAATATCGCTGTCAGCTTCGACTGGTATGCGACGACTCAGGGTGAGGCGAACCTGCAACTCCAATACACCACGGATGGCGTCACCTGGAAAAATGTGCCGTTGACCCTCACCGGATCCGATGCCGGATTGGCGGTCATGACCAACACCACCTCCGCCAATACGGTTAAGGGGTCGTATGTCAGCATCACCGGCGGCGTCGGGCAGGATTGGTTCACCGGATTGAGCGCGACCATCAGCGATCCGAATGCGGCAAACAATTCCAAGTTCGCGGTTCAGATGGTAAACGCCTCGACCGGCGCCGACGATATCGGCGCTTCGGGAACTGCCTTGAATAACAACTCGGGCAACTGGCGGTTTGACAACGTCACCATTTCGGGTCAGAGTATTCTTACCGGCGTCATCTCGGCGAATCTGATGCTCTCGCGTAGTGTCTATACGGGCGATCCGAGCACCGTGGTCGTCGGCTCGGTATTGCCGCCGGTCTGTCCGGTGAGCGCCAACGCCGCGTCGGCCGGCGCCTGCGGCGCAAAGGCCACGAACAACGGAGCGTATCCTTCCACCAGCAGCTCCAACAACGTGTGGAACAACGACTCGGTCGACGGAAGCTTCGGAGTCACGTCGCCCATCTTTCTCGATCAGATTACTCTGTCCGGTACTACTGTCAGCAGCTTCGCCGTGCCCAGCAACATGATCGTGACCAGCTTCAGCTCCAAGTCTGAACTGGCACTGAATCTGTCGACGGACGGAAGCGTCCTCACGTTCATGGGTTACGTGGCGGCGCCTGACACGGTGGATGTTTCGAACGCCAACACACCCGAGGTCTACGATCCGACCAATCCCTCCGGAGGCAGTTACTTCCGGGCCGTCGCCCAGGTGGGCGCCAATGGAGCGATCCAGGTCACGCCGACCAATGCCTACAGCGGCAACAACGGCCGGGCGGCGATCCTGGCGAACGGGCTGTACTATATGGTCGGCAACTCCAACAACGGAACCGCGACGCCGACCAATGTGGTGGGCTCAACCGGCGTCCAAATCGCAACGCCCGGGCAGGCGGCAAACACGGCGCCGACAGAGGTCGGAAACTTCAGCATCGCTCAGGTAACCAATCCCGCCACAGGCACGCCTTACGCCGCGGACAAGCTCGGCAAGGATAATAATTTCCGCGGACTCACCATCTTCAACAACACGCTGTACGTCACCAAAGGAAGCGGCAGCAACGGCATCGATACGGTTTATCAGGTGGGGAACGCGGGTAGCCTGCCTACGCTGTCCACCGCGGCCGCGGCTCCCATCGCCGTCCTGCCGGGATTTCCCACCGCTGCCGCCAAGACCGCGGGCGCCACCAACGATTATCCGTTCGGAATCTGGTTCGCCAACGCCACCACGCTGTACGTGGCCGATGAGGGCGACGGCGTAGTCGCCGACGCCGCCGGCAGCGCCACCGCCGGCTTGCAGAAATGGATCCTGTCGGGCGGCGTGTGGAAGATGGCCTACGTGCTTCAAAACGGCCTGAACCTGGGCCAGCCCTACTCGATCGCGAATTACCCGGCCGCGATCAACCCCGCCACCGACGGTCTGCGCAACATCACAGGCACTGTGAACTCCAACGGAACCGTGACCATCTTTGCCGTCACTTCCACGGTAAGCGCCAATGGCGACCAGGGCGCCGACCCCAATAAGCTGGTGTCCATCACCGATACGCTGGCCAACACGACTTCTGCCGGCGCCGCGGCGGAAACCTTCACCACTTTGCGCACAGCCGTGGCCGGCGAGGTCCTGCGCGGCATAGCGTTCGCCCCCAGCTCGACCACGATGGCCAATGCGCCTTTGATTCTCTCGGCCGCAAGTCCCAGCGTGACTGCGATTGCACAAGGCGGACTGGCCTTCGCCATGGGTCAGAATCTCGCGCCCGAAGGCGACGAAATCCTAGGACCTTCGCCCACCACCTTCGATGGCGCTTCGGTTTCCATCAAGGACGCCGCGGGAAACATCACAAGCGCTCCGCTGATCTTCGTCTCACCCAGCCAGGTGACGTTTCAGGTTCCTTCGGGCGTGGCCGCCGGAGCGGCTGCTGTGACGGTGACGGCGTCAGGATCGCCCCAGACGGCAAGCAACGTTGTGATCGCCCCCGTCGCGCCCGCGGTGTTCACTGTGAACGGGAACGCCCTGATAGCGGGCTATGCGGTCCGCATTTCGTCGAGCGGGACGCAAACCGTGGAGCCGGCCTACGCCGTGAACGCGCAAGGCTCATTCTCGGCTGCGCCGATCAACATGGGCTCGGCGACCGATAAGGTCTACCTGACGATTTACGGCACAGGCATACAGGCGGCCGGACTGGCCAACGTCGCCGTAACCGTGAACGGAGTCGGCACACAGGTGGTGTATGCCGGCAGCGCAGGCTATAGCGGCGTGGATCAGATTAACGTGCTGCTGCCGGCATCGCTGGCGGGTTCGGGAACGGTGGCGCTGCAGGTCACGGCTTCGGGCATCGCAGCGAACACCGTGCAGATCGCGATTCAGTAGAAAACGCGGTGGCCTGTAGGGCGGGATATCATCCTGCCCTACACTCCGAGCATCGAGGTTTTCGCAATAGGTTCAGTAGCGTTCAGTAGCCTGGTAGCGATAAGGGCAGCCGTTGATGGCGTTATGATCCGGGTCGATAGCGGTCCCCTGGTCTTGTCGTCGCGCCTTGCCCGTGCGCTTTAGTGCGCGGCGTAGCGTTCGCGCCCGTCGAACGTCTTTCCTCAAGCTGCGCGGCGTCTCCACGCGCAACCCGGGCGCGGGAGTAACCCATGCGGCGTGTCGATCGAACATTCATTTCCCCGCGTATAAGGTCGGAGGTGCGCGGTTGCGACAGGTCTCTTCTATCTCCCTATTACGGCATGACGAATGATGAACTGGCCGGCGCCTCGCCGCGCGGCATCACTCCTCGCATCACATAGACAATCTATGTCATCTAGGACGCCGCGGCAAGCAAAACGTTTGGCGATTGAGTTGCTCTATTCGGAATGGGAGGTAAGTCAATGTTGCATTGGTCCTTAGTTTTTCTAGTGATTGCGATCATCGCCGCGATTCTGGGTTTCGGTGGAATCGCCGGCACGGCGGTTGGTATCGCCAAGATCCTGTTCTTCGTATTTCTGGTGATCTGGCTCATCGCCTTTATCGGCGGCCGGCGCGCAGTGTGACTTGGTACCGATTTGCACAATTCCGATTGCACTTCTGTTCGGCTTCGTCCGAGGACGGGCGCAACCAAAGTAAGCTTCGGCGGACAGGGCTGCGGGAAGAGGATCCTCCTTTCGTAGCTCTGTTCGTCATGCGTATTTTTCTTAGCTGACGGGCGTTGAATAACGCCGGCCGTCAGCGATTCCACCGCAGCCGACCGCTGGTTAGCCGCCTCAGAAGAAAATTCACGGAGCATGTTCTTTTGGCGGCAGGCGCCTGGTTTGTCGGCCAGTCGAAAAAACCGCGACCGAGAATTGAGGCGGACGCAGGGTTAGAATGCAATCATGTTTTGTTCCGAGTGTGGAAAGGAATCCAGCGGTAAATTTTGCTGGAATTGCGGCGCGCCTCTTCACACCGGTGGCGAAACTCAGCCGACGCCCCCGGCTGCCGTTCCGTCCCCGGTCAACGCGGACTGGCAGAACGAGGTCGACTACGCAACGTTGATTCGCAATCCGGAGGTTCGCGACCTTCTGGCGAAGCAGAAACCCGCCGCGGTTCGGATGACCGGCGAGGAATTCGTCGAAACGTTTGGTAAGATCCTGAAATCTCCCGCCTCTCTGGTTCCCGCCATGGCAATCATGCAGGATGTATACGGCCGGCTCGGCGTCCACACTGGCAAGACCCGCTCGCAGAGCTATCGGCAGCCGGTGGGTCGCGTTACAGTGTCTGCTTTATGCGCGCTCGCAAGGGGCGGTCACAAAGTGCAGGACGTGCGCCAGGCTTCCGATGGCTGCATGCTGATATGTGAAATTCCGTCCGATATGTTCAGTCTAGCCGGGCAGTTGCTGGTCACGATTCAACGCGAGCCGGACGGCGCGTCGGTGCATGCGGATACGCGCATTGAAGGGCAATTTTTCGATTGGGGCAAGAGCAACGCCTGCCTCAACCAATTGTTCCACGGGATCGAAGCGGGAGCGTGATTGCGCTCGGGCGTTGTGTTCGAGTGGGCGACGCGTCGCGCAAACGAACGGAAGTCGCATCCGCGGCGGAGCAGGCGGCGCAGATGAATTCACGCTTACACAAGACGATCTTTCAGAATCTGTTTTACGTTGCGTTTGCCTCGTAGCACCGCCATGACGCGAACCGTTTCGTCAGATCTTTGCGAGTGTGCCCTTGACGAGCGTCCGACCTAATGACGCAAACAGATTGTAGAACTCGCCTTCGATACGGTTGGCCAGGTCGACGCTGTCCTCCGCCACTCGCCGCCAGATTTCAAACAGGTCATTCTGCGCCTCGGCGGAAAGTTCGAAAAGCTGCGTCATCAGCGCTTTTGTTCACGAAGCCAATCCGCTTTGCGCTTCGCCATGTCAGTTTGCGATTCGGTGGACGAAAGAAATTCACCACGCTCAAACTGCCCGAAAGCCCGGTCGATTTTTTCGGCAATCTCGTCCTTGTGGCCACAAAGCCATTCGTCCTCCGCGCGCAGCACTTCGAGGGCCCTGCCGATGACTTCATCGGGGCTCTGGTAGGCGCCGGATTGAATCGCCTGCGCGATAGCCTTCTCGTGTTCGGGACGTAAAGTAATCGTCATGACGCCTCTACCCGCTATTCTCGCAATTTCCCCCCTGCCGTAGGCTGTTGTTTATTCAGGGCTACCAGGGCGCCTCAAGATTCGGCCCGCTGATCAGCTGGAAATGCTTCCGGTTCCTCGACGCGCAGACGATCCTTCGGGAGCGTCTAGTGCGCTAGAAAACGCCGGGTGCGGAGGCGAAGAGAGCCACTGAGCGCCGGGCAGAGGAGATGGGAAACAGACGCAGCAGTAGGAATCGGCACCCTGTAAGCTTATGTTGCACGAAGCCTGCGGGCGCGCCCCCACGCCGCCCCGGCCGGCACGATGAGAATGCACAACAACGCGGAAAAGGCCCCGTTGTCACCGAGCATCGGGACCAGGTTGTAGATCGACGCGAGGATCGCATACACCACGCACGCAGCCAGTTCCCGTCTGGTCGCCCAGTGAGCCAGCATCCGACCGATTAACAGCGAACTAACCACCACCGGCGCCGTGAACCAGAGCTTCCAACCAATCGAGTCCAGGTGAAGTGGATGTCCGCTCGCCATGGCTGCCCGGAAGAACGCGGCTCCACTGAGGCCGGCAAAGACCAAGTCGATCCCAATGTAGACGGCGAGGCCGAGGCACGCTAGCCCCGTGACACGCGCGGGCTGTTCCGCCACATCGCGCCAGAGAAGTGAGGCCGCCGTTCGTAAAACGCCAGACCAGAACCAAACCACGCCGCGAGTCGCCGCCAATTCCGTCAGATCCCCGACAGTGGACGCGGCGCGATCGCGAGTCGTGACCAGAGCAAGAATCCATTCTGCGATGTTAGCGCTATGCATAGGTAAGTCCTGGGAGTTCGCAGCCCTCTAGTAACCGCCGATAGGATTGTTGTGCGCGCGTGATCGCTGCGAGACCCTTCGAGTTGAGAACAAAATAGCGCTTCGCCCGTCCCCCGCGCTGGGGCGTTGGATCGCCCAATCGGGATGTAACCAGCCCCTTGTCCTCCAGGCGGTCGAGAGTGGTATAAAGCGCGCCGGGCGCCGGCTCACGACGTGTACATGCGGTAATTTCCGCACCAATCGTCACGCCATAGGCGTTGTCGCGCAAGCGCAGAACCGCCAGCAGGACGATCTGCTCGAATTCCCCTAACGACGGTGTCGCGTGCATTTCAACTACAGAATAGAGGAAATTGTTCAGGGCTGTCAAGTCAATTGTTCCGTCTCAGCATGGACGCCGGATCCGCTTGGATATAACCCATCCGGCTACCAGAATCACCGCCACCAGCGCGGCATCCACCGCGTACCGCGCCATGTCTGAAGGATGCAGCGTGCGCATCACGACCGGGTCGCTCAGCGCCATATCTCCGCCCACTTTGCCCAGGATCGCCGCGCCCAGATATACGATCGCCGGGTATCGGTTCATCAACTCCGCCAGCAGGTTGCTCGACAGCACCACGAAGGGAATGCTCACGCCCAATCCAAAGAGAATCAGGCCGAAGTGACCTCCGGATGCGCCGGCGATCGCCAGGATATTATCGGTGGACATCGTGACGTCCGCCACCACCACGTACCAGATGGCCTTCATCAGGCTGCCTGGGTGGACTTTGGAGTCGAGCGGCTCGCAGGCGTCGATCAGCACCTTGAGCGCGATCCAGAGAATGAACAGGCCGCCCGCCAATTCGACGAATTCCACGCGGAGGATTTTCGCCGCAACGAACGTCAGCGCCACGCGCAGAACCACCGCCAACGTGGCGCCGCAGATGCTGCCGATGCGCCGCTCGCGCGGGGGAAGCGCGCGCACCGCCAGGGCGATCACCAGCGCATTATCGCCGGCCAGCAGCAGGTCGATCAGAACCAGCGTCAGGCCCGCGATCAGGAAGTGGCCGGCGGGCATTTTGAGGCGGTCCACGCCTGGTTCGACGCTTGGGTCAACGCCTGGGTCCACTCCTGAGCACGGCGCAAGTAATTCCGGGCCGCGCGAACGTCCCGCAGAATTTGCGCCTTGAGAGCCTCCGGCGACTCGAACTTGCGCTCGCCCCGCAAACGCGCCAGGAACTCGATGCGAATATGACGGGGCTCGTCTTCCGTCAATGGGTCCAGCAGAAAACTCTCGATGGAGAGTTCGTCGCTTTCGCCGAATGTCGGGCGGTAGCCAACGTTAGTGACAGAAGTCCAAGCGCGCGCGGAATCGAGATCGCGCGTGCGCGTCACATACACGCCGCGAGCCGGAATCACCTCGCCGGCGGTGGCCAGATTCAGCGTGGGAACGGTCTGCTTCGATCCCACGCCGCGGCCCCTGACCACTGCGCCTTCGAGCGTGTAGGGACGCCCCAGAAAGCGATTCGCCAAGCCGATCCGCCCGGCGCAAAGCAGGTTTCGAATGCCGCTGCTGCTGACCACTTGTCCGCGGCAAGTCACCGCCGGCGCGATTTCCACGTCGAACCCCAGTTCGCCTCCAAGCGCCTCCAGCGTTCGCGTATTGCCCGCCTGGCGGCAGCCGAAGCGGAAGTTGTCGCCCACCAGCACGGCGCGCGCGCCCAGGCGGTCCACCAGCAGCTGCCTGACGAATTCTTCGGGCGACCACTGCGCAATGCCGCGGTCGAAGGGAAGAATCAGAATCTGCTCCACGCCCGCGGCCGCCATCAACTCGGCGCGGCGCTCGGGAGTAGTCATTAACTTGGGCGTGCGCTCCGGCGCTACCACTTTAGTGGGGTGCGGATCGAAAGTGAGTACCGACGCCTTCCATCCGCGCGCATCGGCCAGCGCTTTTACGCGGCGCAAGATTTCGCAATGTCCCCGATGCACGCCGTCGAAGTTGCCGATGGTGACGGCGCTCGGTCCGAAGTCCGCCGGAAGCCCGGCCAGGCTGCGATAAACGCGCATACTACTGGGGATCTCCGACCGCGATTTCCAGGCCGTCATAAGCCAGACGAATGTTCGGCGGCAACTGCGCTTCGGTGCGCGCGTGCGGCAAATCGTGGCAAATATGGGTGAAGAATGCGCGCCGCGGAGAGAGCCGCTCCACCGTCTTGACGGAACGCTCCACCGTGGAATGCGTGGGGTGCGGCTTGTGGCGCAGCGCATCGAGAAAGAGCACATCGAGCCCTCGCAGCTGCTCCATGGACGATTCCGGAATCTCGCTGTGATCCGTCAGGTAGGCTGCGCCGCCGAAGCGAAAACCGTAAATGCCCTGCTTGCCGTGAAGGACGGGGATGGGCAAAAATTCCAGGCCGAACAAGTCGAACGCCGCGCCGTCGATGATATGCGTTTCCAGTTTGGGGATGTGCGTTTGGCGCACCACGTCTTCGAAGACGTACTGGAAGCAGCGCTGAATCGAATCCATGGTCTGCGCCGACGCGTAGATGGGGATGCGTTCCTTCTGGTGGAAATTGAACGGGCGCACGTCGTCGAGCCCCATGATATGGTCGGCGTGCGAGTGCGTGAACACGATCGCGTCGATGTGGCCGATTTTCGCGCGCAGCGCCTGGGTGCGGAAATCGGGCGTGGTATCCACCAGCACGTTGCGGCCTTCGTAGCCGATCAGAATGGAAGGGCGCAGGCGGTTATCGTGCGGATCGGTGGAAGTGCACACGTCGCAATGGCAGCCGATGGTGGGCACGCCGACGCTGGTGCCTGAGCCGAGAACCGTGATGTTCAGCGGAGACCCCATTCAGGAGGTCTGCGCGGCCGCTTTGGCGGCCTCATCGGAGACCTGGACGAAGCGGAATCGCAGCTCGGTGAGAGAATTCTCCAGCAGGCGCTGTTCTTCGAGCGAAAGGTTGCCTTTAGTCTTTTCGAGCAGCACGCCCAGCATATCGATGGTATGGCGCGCGATGGGTAGATCGGGCTCGGGCTTGGGCTCCGGCCCGAAGTGCATGAGGCCCAGTTGAATTTCCGCCTGCGCGCGCAAGGAGAGCACCAGGAAAGAGAATGTCGCCGGCGGCAGCGGCATGGGGGTCTCTGGTGGTGTGGATTGTTCTACGTCGCTCATCAAATCTATTTTACAGCCACCGTCCGCAGAAACTCCGCGGCCACTCTGGAAACCGGCCGGTGGTCCACGTCCACGGCCGCATTCAACCGGCGCATGGCGTCATCGGTGAGCTTGCCGGAGAGCTCCTGCAGCGCCGCGCGCAGTTGGGGGACACGCTCCAGCGCGGCCTCGCGGACCACGACCGCGCACTGGTAAGGCGGAAAATAGTGCAGGTCGTCTTCCAGAATAGAGACGTCCATCTTGGAGATCATGCCGTCCGTGGAACTGGCGGCGATCATGTCCACGTTGTCGTGTTCCAAGGCGGAGTAGAGCAGGCCCAGATCCATCGATACGGGGGGCGCCGCGGGATGCAGATTATAGGTCTTCATCAAGCCTTCTAATCCGTCGGCGCGCTGGGCGAATTCGTAGCCCATCCCCATGCGCCAGGCGTGCGTGCGGGCCGCGTCGGACAGCGTGACCAAATGCTTTTCGCGCGCTTCCTTGCCGTGAACGATTATGGCGAATGTGTTGTTGAAGCCCAGCGGATCGAGCCATTCCAGGTTCCATTGGCTGCGATAGAGCGCGCGGACGGCGCTGAGCGCTTCGGCCGGGTCGTTGATGGCGCGCTGTTTCAACACCGCGGTGAGTGCGGACCCGGTGTACTCGGGATAGAGATCGATATCCCCCTTGACCAGCGCTTCGTGGGTGAGCAGTATACCGCCAAGATCGAGTTTGCGCTCCACTTTAACCGGCAGGCGGCGCTCGATCTGCTGCGCGAGAATTTCACCCAGCAACACCTGCTCGGTGAAATTCTTCGAGCCCACCACGATGCGGGGTTTGCCGCCGGGTTGGTTTCCGCATGCCGCGCCAAGCAGCGCGATCAGGCAGGCGAGAGCTTTCGTTGAATCCATTCCAGTACCTCGTCGGCGATGAGGGCCATGATCGCAGCGGGAACCGCGCCGGCCAGTATAGTGTTGGTATCCGCCATGGCAAGGCCCCGGAAGATGAAGACGCCCAGCCCGCCGCCGCCGATTGCCGCGGCGATGGTGGCGGTCCCAATGGTGGAAACTGTGGCAATGCGAAGCCCGGCGATTATGCAGGGCATGGCAAGCGGCATTTCCACCTGCCAGAGAACCTGGCGCGCGGTCATACCCATGGCAACTGCGGATTCGCGGACAGCAGCATCGACTCCCAGAATACCCGTAAGCGCGTTGCGCAATATCGGTAACAGTGCGTAAATGCACAACGCGATAATCGCGGTGCGCGGGCCGATTCCACCGATCCCGGGGATGGGCAGCAGAAAGCCGAAGAGCGCGAGGCTGGGAATGGTCTGCCCGATATTGGCGAACCCGACCGCCCAGCGGCGCGCGGACGGACGGCGCGCCAGGAAAATAGCGCCGGGGATTCCCAATGCCGCGGCGATCGCCATAGTGATCAGCACCAACTCGAGATGCTGTATTGAGAGGTCCAGGATTTCAGAGAATGGCGGCGTTCTCATTCGCGCCTCCATGGCTCTTCGAGACTGTTAAGAAATGCCAACGCTTCAGGCGTGCGGGCGGCGAGAAACTCGTGCGGCGTCAGCACCAGATCGAGCGCGCCATCCTTCAGCAAAGCGATGCGCGAGCCCAGCATCAAGGCTTCGCGGACGTCATGGGTGACGAACAGCGCGGACTTGCGCACGGTGCGGCGAAGCTCCAGGAATTGCCGTTGCAGATCGAACCGCGTGATGGGGTCGAGCGCCGCGAAAGGCTCGTCCATCAGCAGCAGCGGCGGGTCGGCGGCCAACGCTCGAGCGATGCCCACGCGCTGTTTCTGGCCGCCGGAAAGCTGGCGCGGGTAGCGGCGGCTGAGTTCGGCGGCGGGCAGTCCCAGCGCCGCCAGCAGTTCGGTGGTGCGCGCCGCGGTCCGCTCAGGCGGCCAGTTTTCGAGGCGCGGAACCAGGCCGATATTGGCTTCCACGGTCCAGTGCGGAAACAGGCCGCCATCCTGAATCACGTAGCCCATGCGGCGGCGCAGGCGAATCGGATCTTGCCCGGCGGCAGTCTGCCCCTGGAACAGAATCTCGCCGGAATCGGGGCGGATGAGGCCATTCACGGTCTTGAGCAGGGTGGTCTTGCCGGAACCGCTGCGGCCCAGCAGGACTACGATTTCCCCCTCGGCGACGGTGAGCGAGATCTGGCGCAGCACCGGCCGGCCGGCGATGGCGCAGGAAAGGTTGCGGATTTCAAGGATAGGCGTATCGGACACGGGTAGCTTGCCAGTATGTCATATCCGCCGAGCCGGGCTTGCCCTACCTCACCGCTAGCCAGGCTAGAAACAGGCCGTCCGGCTCCACATCTTCCCAATAAGAGATGAACCGGCTCTCCACGCTCCGGCAGTGCCCGCCCAGCAACTGCTCCAGCTCTTTGCGCGTGAACCAGCGCTCCCACTCCGGCGTTTCAAAACGTCCCCAGTGCTCGGCGTTCTTATCGATAATCGCGATCCGGCCGCCCGGCTTCACCACGCGGCACATCTCGCTCACCGCGCGGCCGGTCTCCACCGCGTGCTCCAGCGATTCGGTGGCGTATGCGCCGTCGAAGAACCCGTCTTCAAACGGCAGCTCCGTCATGGACCCGGCCCGCGTGTGAATGCCCTCGGGAACGAACCGCAGCATCTCCGGCGAAATATCGAGACCCCACAATTCCGCCGCGGGCTCATGCTCGCGAAGGATGCGCGCGAAGCGGCCTTTGCCGCAGCCCACATCGAGTACGCGCTTGCCGCGCAGGTCGCCCAAGTGTTCGCGAATCAGCTTGACGTGATAAATGCGCGGATCTATGGTCGCCGGAAAGTGCTCGTCGTCGCGCGACGATTCGTCGAAGCTTGCCTGAATGCGCGCGCGCAATTCAGGTGTGAGTTGCGCGGGCGTAAGCTGCGCGGATGTATCCTGGGCAACCACCGGCTTCGCGAATAAACGTTTCCAGTTCAAAGTCCGGAGTGGGTGAGGAAGATCGGCATCCCGGCCTTCCTGTCGTACGTCGGCCGGTAGCGCTCCTTGTTGTACATGATGTCGATTTCCACCTTGCGCGGCCCCAGCGCCGAGTCGGGGATTTTGGTCAGCGCGTAGCATCCGTTCTGAATCGCGGTCATCAGGCCGTGCTTGCCTTCCTTGATCGCGTCGAGCGCCATGCCCGCGAACGTGGAGGCCACCATCCGGTCCACGAAATCGGCGCTGCCGGAGCGCAGATCGTAGGTGAGGTCGCTGACAATGGTCTCTTCGCCCGTAGCGCGTTTGATTTCGCTGCTCAGGTCTTCGGCCACGCTCATCTTTTTACGGTGCCCGAATCCATCGGGATCGCCGTATTCCTTCACCGTGTAGCCTTCCCACTCGGCGCCCTCGGAGAGGATCACCAGCGCGTAGTTGCTCGGGTTGTTGCGCTTGTCCGTCATCACCAGGTCGATCAGTTTTTCCAGGTTGACCTTGAATTCGGGAATGCAGCAGCGCACCGAAGTGACGTAGGCGGTGTAGAGCGCCGTATAGCCCGCATCGCGTCCGAACACGCGGAAGATGCCGATGCGCTCGTGTGAGCCGACCGTGGTGCGCTGCCGCTCGATGGCGTCCATGGCGCGCGTGATGGCGGTGGAAAATCCGATGCAGTACTCGGTGTTGCGCACGTCGTTGTCCATGGTCTTGGGCACGGCGATGACGCGCATTCCCTGCCGGTCGAGATCGGCCGCGTAGCTCAGCGTATCGTCGCCGCCGATGGCAATCAGGTAATCGAGCCCGATGGTTTCGATATTCTTCAGCACCGCCGAAGTGATGTCGTAGGCCACGGACGTGACGCCCTTTTTGGTGAACTCCTTCTTGGGAAACTCCTGACCTTCGAGCACGGGCGGAATCTTGGCCATCTTAGCCGGATTGGTGCGCGAGCTATGCAGGTAGGTGCCGCCGGTGCGGTCGATGGTGCGCGTGTTTTCGCGATTGAGCGGCTGGATGTAGCGCGCGCGGCTGGCCGGGTCCTGCAGGTTGACATGCGTGAGCCCTTCCCAGCCGCGCCGGATGCCGATGACTTCGCACCCCACCTCGCCGCCGCGGTAGACCACCGTCTTGATAACTGAATTGAGCCCGGGAACATCGCCGCCGCCCGTGAGGATGCCGATACGCTTTAAGGACATGAAAGATCCATTATAAGCGGCAATGGTAGCCTTGCCATGCGCTTTTATTTCTTGCCCGAAGAGCGGGTCCAGGGGGCGGGCTGAAGCGTCATCCAAAGAAAGATGCGTGAAGTGCGTTTCGGACTCAAACTCATCGCATCGCGCGCTGGATTTGCGGATACTGGAGGATGAGGTGGGCCTACGCTGAAACGAACGATTCAGGTGCGTATCCGCAGAGGTGACCGCCTTTTTGCGGCCGAGTGTCTGGACCTGCCGGTGGTCACTCAGGCAGCGACCCTGGACGAACTGGCGTCTAATATCCGCGAGGCCATCGGGCTGCACCTGGAGGGCGAGGATCTGGCTGCGCTCGGTTTTTCTGCCAACCCGACGATTCTCGCGACGGTGGAGCTTGAAGCCGTAGCCTGATACCCAAACTGGTGTTCTCTCCGGACGTGAGGTCCTGACGATCCTTCGTGAATTCGGCTTTCAGAAATTCGGGCAGAGAGGCAGTCACCTCAAAGTCCGGCGCGTTCTGGAGGGTGGTCAGGTGCAGAGCTTGACTGTCCCCAACCATGACGAGATTGATCGCGGACGCTGCACGCGATATACCGTCAGGCATCCCGATTCATTCCGGAGAGGGAATTACACGACTGGTTTTTCACGGAGTGAGGCGTTGACGCATCCGAATGTTCGCGGGCAGCGCCGGTCTTCCAGCTCGCCGTAGTGCCAAGCAGCGTCCGCCCGGCTGGACGAGAAGGGGGTGCGCCGGTGGCGGACTCCCGCTCCAGTCTCCGATAAGCCCGTTCCGGCGCCTAACGTCCATGGTGTCATGCTTTGCATATACAATGGAGATGCGGTGTTCGATTGGGATGAAAACAATCTTCGTAAGATCCGTGCCCATCGGATCAAGCGCGTCGACGTGGAATTCGCGTTGTCAAACGGCCCCATTCTGATCTACGAGCAAAACGTTGGAGGGGAACTGCGCTTTGTGTACTACGGCGAGACCGATACGGGACGACTGCTTGCGGTTGTTTTAACGGAGCGCGATGGTCGAATCCGCGTCGTTACTGCGTACAAGCTTGATGCCGGGCAGAAGAAGGACTATTTTGCGCTGCGGCTTCGAGGGGAGTAAGCCATGAAAAAGACGATCCAACCACCGGCGTTTGCAAACGAGGACGAAGAGGCCACTTGGTGGGCCAGTCGGCAGGGACGGGATTTCTTGAAGCAGAAATCGGCGGAGCCTCAAAAGAAAATGGCGAAGGGGTCGCGTCTCGTCGGTAAATTGAACCGGACCGCAAGCGTTCAGATCGCATTGCGGTTGCCCAGTCCAGACGTAGAGAAAGCTCGAGAACTCGCAGCACGCAAGGGCATCGGCTACCAAACTCTGCTCAAAATGCTCGTCCACGAAGGTCTGCTCCGCGAAGCCAAGCGAGCGTGACAGCTCGAGTCGAGGTCCTTGACCGCCGTCGCTTGCTCGGCTAGGGTCGGCTAACGCCGTCTTTCGTCCAGTGCCGTAGACCAGGCTGTCCCGACGGCCCGGGGAACTACGAAATGATGACCGGCAAGCCGAATGGAACCTGCAACGCCGTGAACATTCTCAGGCTCCGGTGCGGGACTTCCACGCCAGCGGTATCAGAATTGGATCGATAGCCAAGGAACACATCCACGGTCAGATTCTGTTTCAAATTCAGGAGATGATCCTTGTGCGGGCGGATGGCTCCCCACAGCACGTCTATATGTTCATGTAGCCTGCGCGCCGGGTCCATGGGAGCCTTGTACATCCACATGTCGCATTCGTAGGGAACTGACGATGGAGTGCGTCGCTCACCTTAGCGGTGGCTGTGGGTCGGAGTCAAGCCGAGATTTCGGGTCAATTCGTCGAGGTCGGAGATCGCCCGAAGATGCGAAGGCTCGCTGAATAGCGGAACCGAAAGAGTTCGTTTTGCTGGTCCGTTGCCTCGGATTCGAGCCTCGCTCCGCACCAAGGGCAGAAGCTAATCTCTATGACGGACGAACCCCCGTCATGAACGATTAGCCCGTAGCGGCCATGAACGACATTGACCAGCGCATCCCCGGCAGTCATACCGGAACTCATGAGAACCGCATTTATGACTCAGGTCGTAATCCATTCTGTCGCAGCAGTGTACGCTCATCCGGCTCAAGTTTAGAGCACGGACGGGGTCGCTTGCCGCGAGGTGGGCTTTCCTTCCATTGACCTCGGCTGGGCAGTCGGCGCGATGGACCCGGCCGGGGTAGTTACCGATATGGCCGTTTCTCGGCCTCACAGGAAAGCGGTGGCATGGTCAGCGTGGCGTCATCTAGGGCCAGTGGTCTCTCGGCCCGGATATGAGTTTGAGCAACTCGACGAATCCCCATAGTGACAGCGCTCGGTTCTGGTACAGATAGTCCAAATCCTGTGGCGGATATGACTCAATTTGGATGTTGTAGTGTCGCTCCGGAAGTCGGCCCTCGACGATGACTGAGAAAGTCGCAGGGATGCCGCGAATCCTGAAGCCGACCGACCGCGGATCATCCCAGTCGCCATATGGTACGACGGAGTGAGGACCATGCGCTTCCCGTACCACGTCCAAAAGCTCCTCAATGTCTTCCGTCTTCCTGTTCATTGGCAGACAAGTCTTAGAATACAACGAGAGGGGGCCGAACTGGTCGGAGGTGGTCAGTGCTCGATATGTGGGCTTTCCGGACACTGGCCCCAGACGGCGATCTTGGAATGACGCATCGGCCGGCCACCTGTTCCGCAAACCCGTTCCCACAAGCAAAAGCCGATGACGTCCGCCTCAAGGAGGTAACGATCAAACAACGGAGATTGGGTGTATGCCCAAGGCCGAACCTCGGCAGAGGGCCTTTTTCACGCCTATAATCGCGGACCGGGGGGGCCTACAATTGATACATGAAGTTCCTCTGGTGCGCCGCCTTCGCTGCCACCCTCTCGGCCCAGACCTTCTCCGGCGCTGCAGCCATCGACGACACCCTCGCTCAAGCCATCGCGCAAAAGCGTCTCCCCGGCGCGGTGCTCATCGTCGGCCACAACGGCCAGATCGTCTACCGCAAAGCCTATGGCGACCGGGCCCTGGTCCCGCAAACCGAGCCCATGACGCTCGACACCATCTTCGACCTCGCCTCATTGACCAAAGTGATCGCCACTACCTCTTCGCTGATGAAGCTCTTCGAGCAGGGCAAGTTCCAGCTGAACGAGAAGATCACCCAATACATCCCCGAATTTCAAAACGGAAAAAGCGACATCACCATCCGCAATCTCTTCACTCACTTTTCCGGCCTCAAGCCCGACGTGCCACTCACTCTGCCGTGGAGCGGCTATGAAACCGGCATCCGCCTCGCCTGTACCGATCCACCCGCCGGGCCACCGGGCGCACATTACGTCTATAGCGACATCAACTTCATCCTGCTCGGCGAGTTGGTCCGTCGCCTCAGCGGCCAGATGGTCAACGACTACGCGCGCGAGAATGTCTTCCAGCCGCTGCGCATGAATACCACCACGTTTCTGCCGCCTGCCGCGTGGATTCCCCGGATCGCGCCCACCGAGCGTCTCGCCTCGACCGGCGTCCCTTTGCGCGGCGTGGTTCACGACCCTACCTCGCGCAACATGGGCGGCGTCGCCGGACACGCCGGGCTCTTCTCCACGGCTGACGACCTGGCCCGCTTCGCGCAAATGATGATCAATGGCGGCGAGCTCGATGGCGTCCGCCTCTTCAATCCGCTCACCATCCGCAAGTTCACCGAACCGCAAAGTCCGCCCGACCAGCCCATTCTGCGCGGCCTGGGATGGGACATAGATTCGCCGCTTTCCGGCAACCGCGGCGAGCTGTTCCCCATCGGATCTTTCGGCCACACGGGCTTCACCGGCACGTCCATCTGGATCGATCCGTCCACCAAGACCTACGTGATTTTGCTCGCCAATAGCGTGCACCCCACGGCGCGCCCGGCGCTCACCTCGGTGCGCTCGAAGGTCGCCACCATCGCCGCCGCATCGGTGGGAATCGCGGTGCAGGGCGTGACCCTCACCGGCTACAACGAAACCTTCACCGCCGCCGGCGTACACCGCGAGATCGGCCGTAACGCCAAAACACTCACCGGCCTCGATGTTCTGGCGGCCAATCGCTTCCAGCCGCTGCAAGGCAAGCGCGTCGGCCTCATCACCAATCAGACCGGACTCGATAGCCAGGGCCGCCGGAATATCGACCTGATGCGCCAGGCCGGCATCAAAATCGCCGCGCTATTCTCGCCCGAACACGGCTTCAGGGGCACGGAGGACCGGCCCGGAATTCAGGATGCCACCGACTACGCGACGGATCTCAAAATATTCAGCCTCTACGGCGCCACGCTGCGTCCCACGCCCGAGATGCTGCGCGGTCTCGACGCCCTGGTGTTCGATATTCAAGATGTGGGCGCACGATTTTACACTTATGAAACCACCATGGCGTATGCCATGGAAGCCGCTGCCAAAGCGGGCATTGCGTACTACGTTCTGGACCGGCCCAACCCGATCACCGGAACGCACGTCGAAGGTCCGCTGCTCGATGCGGAAAACAAATCGTTCGTGGGCTACTGGTCTGGTTTACCGGTGCGCCATGGCATGACCATGGGAGAGCTGGCGCAGCTTTTCAACGGCGAAAACAAGATCGGCGCGAACCTCACCGTGGTCCGCATGACGGATTGGAATCGCGGCGATTGGTTCGATTCCACCGATCTCCCGTGGACCAATCCCTCTCCCAACATGCGCAGCCTGAAAGCCGCCACGCTCTATCCGGGCCTGTGCCTGCTGGAGTTCGCCAGGAACTATTCCGTGGGCCGCGGAACCGATGCGCCGTTCGAGCAGGCCGGCGCGGATTTCATCGGCGGCCGCGAGTTGGCGGCGTATCTCAACGCGCGCCAGATCCCCGGCGTGCGCGTGTATCCCACCAGCTTCACGCCCACCGAATCGAACTTCAAGGGCGTGCGCATCGAAGGCGTGCGCTTTGAGTTGCTGAACCGCGACCTCTTCGATGCCACGCGCCTCGGCCTGGAAGTAGCGGCGGCCATCCAAAAGTTGTACCCCGGCAAGATCGATTTCGCCGGCGGCGCCAAACTGATCGGCAGCAACGATGTAATCCGCCGCCTCGCAGCTGGCGAAGATCCGCGCACCATCGAGGAGAGCTTCACCACGCAGTTGGCGGACTTCGCACAACTGCGCGCCAAGTACCTGCTCTATCCGTAAGTGGGTGGGACAGACGCTTCCGTCTGTCAACCGCCCTACGACCCAGTCCGAAAGATGCATCTAGCCGCGGTCCGTGCACGCTATCATTGGCTTATGGGCCGCACACTCCGCCACGTCACGCTAGTCTGCTCCGCCGTTCTGATGGCGGCGCTGCCCGCCGCCGCGCAGGTCGCCAGCAATGCCAGCTTGAATGGCTCTTATTGGGTCCGCTATCTGGGGATCATCGGATACCCAACCGATCAGGCGGTGAGCTTCGCCGGAAGCATGACCTTCGACGGCAATGGGAATTTCACCGTGACAGGCGTCGGCTATTACTTCAACGGAGCGAACACCGCTCTTACCTTCAGCTCCAGCGGCGTTTACGCCGTCTACTCCGGCGGCACGTTCGCGATTAACAACCCATTCACCCAGAATGCCGACAACCTGTTTGGCGGCGTGGGCGTCAATGGCATCGCTGTGGGCAGCAGCACGGATTCGGATCCGCAATATGAGGATCTCTTCGTGGCGATTCCGCAAAGCTCCGCCGCGACGGCATCGACGCTCAGCGGAACCTATCGCGTGGCGGGCTTGGAGTTCGCCAGCGGCAGCCTGTCCGGCATGCGCAACCCGTTCTTCAATATCACGGCCGATGGCAATGGCAACCTGGGGAATGTGACTCTTACTGGAACCTCCATGGCGCTGAATAATGTCCCGGCTACGCAGACGTCTCCGGGCGCCACGTATACCATGACCGCGACCGGCAGCGGGACCATGACCTTTCCGGCCCCGGGCGGCGTCACCACGGCGAACCAGTTGATCTCGGGAGCGAAGAATCTCTACGTGTCGCCCGATGGCAGTTTCTTCATCGCCGGGTCGCCCACTGGATACGACATGCAGGTGGGCGTCAAAGCCATATCCACCGGCGCAGCCGCCGAGCTTTCGGGACTCTACTTCACGTCCACGGTCGAGAACGACACTCCAACCGGACCGTTCTCCTATCAGGGCGCTGTCAACGAGATCCCCTCCATTCAGGAAGAGCTCTGGCATTGGCGCGAGAATTTTGACAGCTATGCATCCAGCGATTTTACTTTTTCGGATACCTTCGCCCCAAATGACAACGGCACATTCTCCGGAGACAGTTATCTCTATGCGGAGGGCGGCGGAGGGAATTACTCCATCCAATCGGGCACGGCGGGCTATTACTTTCTGACCGTGAGTGTGAAGGTGCCCACTTACTCTGGCACTGGCGTGTTCCTGAATCCTTCGGCCGTTGTCAATGCGGGCAGCAGCGCGCCCTTTACGGCGCAGATTTCACCCGGCGAGGTCATTACGCTTTACGGCTCGGGATTCACTTCGAGCGCGACGCCTTTCTCGTCATCGGTACCGGTTCCCAATACCCTGGGCGGCGTCCAGGTGACCGTGAATGGCGTCCTGTCGCCGGTCTATTATGTCTCTTCCAGCCAGATCAACGCGATTGTTCCGTATTCGACGCCGGCCGATGGCTCGCTGCTGAATATCCAGGTGCTCGCCAATGGCGCGCAGTCCAACTTGGTGCAGGAATACAGCGGAGAGACTTCTCCCGGCGTGTTCGCCGTGACCCATGCGAACGGAACGCTGGTGACTACCAGCAGCCCCGCGACGGTGGGCGAAACGCTGGTGGCCTACGCGTGCGGATTAGGCGCGACTAATCCAGCGGTAGTGGCTGGCACAGTTGTTCCAGCCAACCCATTGGCCAACCTTGTGACTGTATATCTCGACGACAGCAACGGCGGCGTAACCCAAGCCACCGTTCCCTACCAGGGCCTCGCGCCCGGAGGTCCCGCGGGCCTCTATCAACTGAACTTCGTAGTGCCTTCCGGTATGACGCTCAACGCCACGGGAGTCACCATGTCCCAACTGGACATCCTGGCATCGAGCGCGGATTATTCCGAAAACATCCAGGCGCAGGTTCCGGTTTCGCACTAAGCGCTACCGCTCGGTAAATTCGTCTACCGCCCGGCCGTCCGCCTCTTCAATCCGCAGTATCAAATTCTTTCGCGCTTGCACAACCGCATCCGAAACCTCAAAGCGCGCCGATGTCATGCGGTCCACCGTGGTGTGCGGTGGAATCAGCTCGCGCAAAATCAGGCTCGGGTTGTACTTAGGTCCCAGCAGCGGGATGGCCTCGAATATCCGCCTGGCGTCGATTTCGGAAATCGTGTCGCCCTCGATTTGCTTGCCATGCGCATCCACCACGATCAGCGTTACCTTATTGACCAGAAAACCATAGTCGGCCGTATCGGTTACGCGAAAGTCCGCCGCCACCACCGCCGCATTATCATCCAGGGGCGCCGTCCGCACTTTGAGAATCTTGCCCGTCACCTGAATGTGCGCGCCGCGCTGCATATGGAAAATCATCGCCACCGCGATGGCCACGCACAGCATCCCGATACCCGAAGCGATCAAAATGTTCTTCGACATGTCAAACCTCGTTCACAATGCGCAGTATCTCTTCCATGGAAGCGTGCGCCGCCTGGATCGGCGTTCCATCGAACAGATGCGTCTCCAGGCCGATCTTATATGGGTACCCATCGCGCATCAGCGACGTCATGATGCCCTTCCAATCTTCCTTTTCGGGGCTCGAAGGCATCACGCCGTTGCCCTTCACCTGAATGTTGAGGATGCGCTTTTTAGGCAACAGATTGTAACCGTCCGGATAGGACGTCTCTTTCCCGTAAGCATTGTGCGGGTCCCAATTCATGCCCACCCATTTCGTCGAAATGAGTTTCATGATGTCCGCCAGCTCGGCGGACGTGGCGATGTTCTGCGACCCCTCGTTCTCAATCAACAGGTAGACCTTTTCGCGCTCCGCCGTCTTCGCCATTTCGCCCAGCGTATCGGCGATCTGCCGGTACATCGTCTTGGGGTCTTCCACGCGCGCGCCGGTGAACACGCGCACCTTGTCGCAGCCCATGATTTGGGCGCAGCGGATGGCCTTCTGCAAATCGCCCATGCGGCCATCCCACCGCGACTTTTCGGCAGCCAGCCGTTTCTCACGCGCCGCCGGTTCCTCAGGCTGCTTGCGGGCCGGCTCGCTGCCGGGCCAGGCGAACTTCAACAGGCTGGTATTCACGAACGAAACTTTCAGGCCCTCTCTGGCGAACCGCATCGCGTCGGTCTTGATCTCCGCTTCGGTCAACGAGAAGTACTCCTTCTTGCTGCCGGCGGGGTTGCGGATTTCGACGAACTGCAATCCATATTGATGCGCGAATGCGATGGATTCTTCGGTGGACAGGCCGATCTCGTCGGTAATGGCGCTGATGCGCGATTTATCCATGCGCTCCCGCGCCCGCAACGGGGAGGCGCACGCCGCGCACGTAGCGGCCAGAAGCTCGCGTCTGGTCATACGGTAATTCTAATGCTTTGAGCCGCGGAAGTCCCGCACAGTTCCAAATCGGGTGCTTAACCGTTTTGGGGGACCATCGCCCTCTACACCGGTTCCGTGGCCTGTCAGGCGTTAAAAACAAGACCCTCTGCCAAGGTTCGGCCCCAGGCATAGACCTGGTCCAGGTTGTTCGGTGGCTACCTCCCGGAGTCGGACCGCCTCGACTCATCCGGCGGGATCTCGCGACAGTTAGCCGGGCCGATGCATCAGTTCCCGGACACCGTGGCGTGTAACTGCCCTCGCTTAACCATAACGCCGCGTGAGCCCGGTCGGGGCATGCGCGACTGAACGAACTTCTCTGCGATGTCTTAAACTCTTGCAGGGTTCCGCGCACTCATGATACTCTCGAAGAGCCCTCAACTGAGCCTAGGAAAGGAGGTATGTCCGTTATGCGATACGAATTCAATCCGCTCAATAAAGCGATGATCGGCGCGCTTCAGGATTGCCTGCTTTCCGCCCGTCCCCGCTAGGCCAACCCTCTAAACAAAGTTCGGCGTCATAGCCGAAGTGTGTCTCCTGAAATGACCTTTGGTCTTTTATCAGGGCACAGTGTGGAGTCTATTTCAAAATGAATCCGAATATCTTTCAATCACTTACAGTTCCTGGCGCCGACGAAATCCGCGACATCCTCGTAAAACGCACCGACCAACAGAAGCAAGCGGTCGGCATTGTCGTGGGTGTCATCGAACCCAATGGCCGCCGCGTCGTCGCCTATGGCAAGCTCGCCAACGGCGATCCACGCACGCTCGATGGTGATACGATCTTCGAAATTGGATCCATCACCAAGGTCTTCACTTCGCTGGTATTGGCGGACATGGTGAACCGTAACGAGGTCGCCCTCGACGATCCAGCGGCCAAATATCTTCCCGAAAATGTCACGATGCCTGAGCGAAGCGGCAAGTCCATCACACTGCTCGATCTCTCCACGCACACCTCCGGGCTTCCGCGCCTTCCCGGCAACTTTAAGCCGAAGGATCCACACAATCCTTACGCCGACTACACCCTGGACGATCTGTACCAGTTCCTTTCCAGCTACATTCTGCCGCGCGACCCGGGTTCCGAATTCGAATATTCAAACCTGGGCGGGGGGCTCCTGGGCCACCTGCTCGCGTATCGCGCCGGAACGGATTATGAGAGCTTGATCGGAGCGCGCATCACGCAACCGCTCCGTATGCCGGACACGGGTATTACGCTCTCTTCCTCCATGAAGCAGCGCATGGCTACCGGTCACAATGGGATGCTCGCACCCGCCGCCAACTGGGACCTTCCCACGCTTGCCGGCGCGGGCGCACTGCGCTCCTCCGCCAATGACATGCTGACGTTCCTGGAAGCGTTCCTCGGCTACAAGGAATCGCCTCTCGCGCCCGCCATGAAAGCCATGCTCGAAGTTCGCCGTCCCCTGGGCCAATCGACGATCGGTTTAGGGTGGATTATCATGTCAGCTCACGACCGGGAGATAGCCGCGCATGACGGAGGCACCGGAGGCTTCCGCTCATGGGTCGGATACGATCCTAAAGAGCGCACCGGGGTCGTTGTCTTGTCCAATGCTTCTACTCCCATCGGTGTCTTTGACATCGGGATTCATCTCCTGGACCCGAAGTGGCCGCTCGCCAATCCCGAGCCTCCAAAGCAGCGCACCGGGATTCCTATCGATCCTAATCTCCTGGATCGCTACACCGGGCGCTATCAATTGACGCCGAACTTGATTTTCGAAATCACCCGCGACGGCGGCCGCCTCTTCGCACAGGCTTTCGTACAGCTTCCTCACAATCGGCCTGGCGATCCGACCGCGGCGCCTAAGTTTGAACTGTTTGCCGAAGGCGAGAAGAACTTCTTCGCTAGGGTGACTGACAAACAGATCGCCTTTGAAACTGGCCCCGACGGCGGAGCCACGGGCCTTATTCTGCACCAAGCCGGCCGCCCCGACATGCCCGGCGCCCGATTGTCCTGATTCCCGCCTCATTCGGTCTGTCAGGAGACGATAAGTATGAAATCGTCTCCTTGGCAGTTACCGTCCCAGCCTTTAGCGCCATATAAGGCCGCCACATCTCACGATCCTGGCACGTACTGATATGGCAAGCTCCCAGTTCCCGATCTGCGGGCGCTTCGTCTCGACGCGGCACGCAAGAGAGCCATCGGATAAGTGTTCCGCCTGTCCGTCATGACTTAGTGCGCCGACTTAGTACGCCGCATGACGCCACTTACTAACATCCGCGTTATTTCGCGATCCATTCCCGCGTGTGGGCCGCTTCTGCGATCCGCAATACGATTCAGTCATGCTTACGCGTCTCCGCCGGAATTGGCCGGCTTTCCGCCTTACCCCCAATACTGTTCACTTAGTGCAGGCGGATCCAAATCGTGGCGCACGCACTCCTGCGTGCAGCGTTCACACTCGTGTGAACGCGCTTCGAACCGGAGGCGTTAAGTGCACAGTATTGGCCTTAACCCTCATCCCTCCGATCACTTTATTCCGGCAATGATCCCGGGAAACTCTTCGGTCTCTCTCCGCGTCAATGTCTCCCCGAAAAACTCAGTCACGGGCTCTATCTCCATGAAAACAATCATCAAACTCCGAAAGCCCTTTTTCCCTTCCTGTATAATGGATTCAGGGGCTCCAGCTTCATATCCCCCTTGCGGCGACACTCCTGCAAGGGGCTCCATATAACTCTTGCGCCGGCTTCTTGCGCCCGCGGCTCGTCTCTACCTTGCCGTTTGCCGCGCCTCAGATCTTTGACAACTGCATAAACCGACATCGGCCAGTGGCGCGGGCCCATGGCCTGCGACGCCCTGCGTCTCTCCTTGTTGCAGAGCAACCCGCCGCAAGGCCAAACGGCTGTTTACGCCGGCAACTCCTTGTCCTTCCAGCGAACTTTGTCATAGTTCGCCAAACCGGCAATTGAACCCTCGGCACGGCCGGTCCCATCCATCGGACGCGCCTTTGGCCCTGAAAGTCCAAATTTCCAAACGAACCTAATCCCACAATCGGACACTTGCCCGCGCCCGGTAGATATCGAAATGACCCGGGTGCTAACGGGGTCCCGGCTCCAATCAGACCCGCAACCGTGAGGTACGTTACTGAAACCCGTGTCTCCCCAGATCGGTTCAGCGCCAGTCCAAATCTCTTCACCGTCACTGTCGGCGGCCGCCGGCAACAGCACCCTGCCTCTTGATGGTTTGCGAGCAAAAGCACTCGCCCTCAGAGCGATCCCTTTCCATGCTCCGCGAAATCTGCGATATGTAGAAATAGGGAGCCGGTTGAAAGCCGGCGGCAGCCAGGTTTGGCAAACCCGGATTGGCTGCCCCACAGTCATGGATCTGGATAGCACGCTCGCGGCCGACATGGATTGGCAGGGGGCGGCGCAATCTCACGGCTTTCCGCACCGTACCGAGAGCGATTCGCTCGGCCAAGTGGCCGTTCCCGCCCAGCGATTGTGGGGCGCGCAAACCGAGCGCGCTCGCGTGAATTTTCCCATTGGCGTCGAGCGATTTCGTTGGGGGCGGCCGGTGATCAAAGCGCTGGGCATCGTCAAGAAATGCGCTGCCTTGGCGAACGGCGAGTTGGGCGAACTGCCGGCCGCGAAAGTGGAGCCGATCGTCCGCGCGGCCGAGGAAGTGATCGCCGGCGCGTGGGACGATGAGTTCCCGCTGGTGGTTTTTCAAACCGGATCGGGCACGCAATCCAACATGAATGCGAACGAAGTGATTGCAAACCGCGCGAACCTGCTGGCTGGCGGCGTGGCCGGCGCGAACCAGCCGATCCATCCCAATGACGACGTCAATCGCTGTCAGTCCTCTAACGATGCGTTTCCAACCGTGATGCACATCGCAACCGTCGAGCAGCTTGAGGGTGTGCTGATTCCCGCCGTCGAGGGCTTGCGCGATACGCTTTCCGCCAAGTCGACTCTCTACGCCGACGTGGTGATGTTGGGCCGCACTCACCTTCAGGATGCCACGCCGGTGACGCTCGGCCAGGTTATTTCCGGCTGGGTGGCGCAATTGGATCAGGCAATCGCGGCCGCGCGCCGGACCCTGCCTGACCTGTACCAGTTGGCCATTGGGGGCACGGCGGTGGGCACCGGGCTCAACGCGCACCCGCGCTTTGGCGAGGTGGCCGCGGCTAGAATTGCGGCGGAAACCGGGAAGCCCTTTGCCAGTGCGCCAAACAAGTTTGCGGCGCTCTCGGCGCATGACGCGATGGTCAACGCCAGCGGCGCCTTGCGGACGTTGGCGGGCGCGCTCATGAAGATCGCCAACGATGTACGCTGGTATGCCTCCGGGCCGCGCGGCGGCATCGGCGAGTTGCATATCCCGGAGAACGAGCCGGGGTCGTCCATCATGCCCGGAAAAATCAATCCGACGCAGTGCGAGGCTCTCACGCAGGTTGCGGTGCAGGTATTCGGCAACGACCATGCCGTGGCTTTCGCCGGCTCGCAAGGTAACTTCCAGCTCAACGTCTACAAACCGGTGATCCTGCATAACGTGCTCGAATCCATCGCGATCATGGCCGATGCGTGCCGCTCATTCGAGCTGCGTTGTGCGCGCGGCATTGAACCGAACCGCGCGCGCATAGAAGAGCATTGGAACAACAGCCTGATGCTGGCCACCGCCCTCGCGCAGCATATCGGCTACGGGAAGGCCGCGCAAATATCGCTCGCCGCCCACCGCGAGGGCACGAGTCTTCGCGTGGCTGCCTTAAGCCTGGGTCTGGTGACCGCCGAGCAATTCGACGAGTGGATTCGGCCGGAAGAGATGACGCGGCCGCGCGCCGGCCGGTAGTACGTGGGACAGACGCTTTCGTCTGTCAATCCGGCGGACACAACCCAGCGGACCCGTTGACAACGCCGCCGGCATATACTAAGCTTGCTTACTGAGATAACTTAGTATGGCAAGACAGGATTCCCTGCAAGGCTCGCTGCCGCTGATGGTCCTGAAAATTCTCGGCCGGCGCGGGCCGCTGCACGGGTATGGCATCACGGCGCAGATTGAATGCATGTCGAAGGACGTTCTGCGCGTAGAGGAAGGCTCGCTCTATCCGGCGCTGCATCGCATGGAGGAAGCGGGCTGGATCAAAGCGCGCTGGGTCACTACGGAAAATAAGCGGCGCGCGCGGTTGTATGAAATCACCGCGGCTGGGCGCAAGCAACTGGACGAAGAAGAAGTCCGCTGGAAGCTGGTGACGGCGGCGGTAGGGCAGGTTCTGCAGAGGGCTTGAATATGTCGTGGCTATCGAGGTTGCGGAATGCGGCCCATAGCGCTCGGCTCGACCGCGAGCTGCGCGAAGAGATGGAATCGCATATCGAGAATCGCGCCGAAGCGCTGATCGCAGCGGGCATGTCTCCCGAAGAGGCGGCGCGCGAGGCGCGGAAGCGGATGGGCAACCAGCTGCTCTATCGGGAATCGAGCCGCGAGGCGCGGTTGTTTCCGTGGCTGGAATCGCTGCTGCAAGACGTTCGCTTTGGGTCGCGCATGTTGCGCAAGAGCGCGGGCATCACCATGGCCGCAACTCTGGCGCTAGGCCTCGCGATCGGCGCGTGCACGGCGGCGTTTTCGCTGATCGATGCGCTGCTGCTGCGGCCGCTGCCGGTGAGCGAGCCGGAGCGTCTGGTGACGCTATCGTATCCAAACGTAATGGCCGGGCGGCCGGATGGCGAGTCATTCAGCTATCCGGTGTTTCAGCGGTTTCGCGCCGCATCGGCTTCCGCCGCGGACTTGTTTGGCATCGGATATGGCCCTGGCATGCAAGAGGTTTCGTTCGGCGGCGACGAAGCGAATACACGCATCAATGGGACGTGGATTTCCGGCGATGCCTTCCGCATTCTGGGCATCCCGCCTGCGCTTGGCCGAACGCTCAATGCCGACGACGGGGTGCGGCGGAACCTGGTAGCCCTGCTCGGCTACAGCTTCTGGCAGAGCCGCTTCGGAGGCAGTCCGGATGTCTTAGGCAGGTGGATGCAGGGCGCTAGCGGACGCCGGTTCCAGATTGTCGGCGTGGCAGCGAAGGGCTTCGATGGACTGGAGCCGGGATTCCGCACGGACGTTTGGCTGCCGCTCGAAGATGAGGCTCGGAAAGCCAACGATCTGGCGGACCCGGCCTTCACCTTCTTCGGCGTATCGGGCAGGCTGAAGCCCGGCGTCGAGCGGGAACGCTTGCGGCAGATTCTCCAGCCCGTCTTTGCCGCTTCCCGTCTGGAGCTGCGCCCTAACATGGAAGCAATTGGAACTCCTCCCGCCGAGATGTCGAGAATCGTCCATGAGCAGTTAAAGGTCGCGACCTCGGCCAACGGACATGCGAATATTGTCCGGCTGCAATTCCGGCAGCCTCTGTGGATTCTTGGCATCGTAGCCGGGCTGGTTTTGCTGATCGCCTGTTCGAATCTTGCAAACCTGTTCGTGGCGCGGGCCGAGGCTCGCGAGAAGGAAATGGCCATGCGTGTAGCGGTGGGCGCTGGCCGCGCGCGGCTGATGCAGCAGATGATCGTGGAATGCGGCTTGATCGCCGCGGCGGCGTGCGTCATAGGAATCGTATTCGCGCAGGCCGCTGCGCCGGCGCTGGTCGATCGCCTGATGCCCTCCACCATTCCGGCCTATCTCGACCTGCAGTTGAACGCGCGGGTGTTTCTATTCGTCGCGCTCGCGGGACTGGCGGCGACGCTGCTCTTCGGCGCGATTCCCGCGTTGCGCGCTTCCTCCGCCGCGCCCGATGCCGCCTTGAAATCCGGCGGAAGGTCTTCGGTGCGCACGCGGGCGCTGCGGCCGTTGATCGCGGCGCAGGTGGGCTTCAGCTTCGTGGTGCTGTTCGTGAGCGGCCTGTTGCTGGTCTCATTCCGCAATCTGATGAACGTGGATCTGGGCTTCACCAAGCAGGGCGTGATTCTGCTCGGCCTAGATGGCACGCGGTTGAGCGACGCCGCTGCTAATCGAACTACGATTCTGGAGACACTCGAACGCGTCCGCCAGCAACCCGGAGTTCAGGCAGCAAGCATGTCGAATATCGAGCTGGTGGCCGGTCCGTTCGCGCCCACGATGCGGCCGTTCATGCGAATGCCCGGAGCGGCGGGCACGTCGCAGGGGCCGCTGTATCTGCGCGTCGCGCCGGGGTTCTTCGACGCCATGCAAATCCGCATGCTGGGCGGGCGGGATTTCACCGCGGCCGATCTGGCTGCGGAAGCTCCGGCGGTAATCGTGAATCAATCGTTTGCGCGCAAATATTTTCCCAATGGCGATCCGCTGGGGAAGCGGTTTGAGCGTGGCGACGATTCAGGATGGGCGCCGCAGCAGATCGTGGGCGTCGTGGTGGACGCCAAGTATAACAGCCTGCGCGAAACGCCGTCGCCTACCGTCTACGAGCCGCTGCGATGGGTGGGCGCCGCGCGGCTGGCGGTGCGGACGGCGGAAAAGCCTGCGGCGATCGGCCCGCTGCTGCGGCAAGCTGTCTCGGAGGCTAATCCGGCCGTGCGAGTGACCGTGATGGAGCTCGAGTCGAAGAAGATCGAGAACGGCATCCTGCCGGAGCGGCTCCTGGCCTTGCTGGCGGGCTTCTTCGTGCTTGTGGCCGCGGCGTTGGCGGCAGTGGGATTGTACGGGGTGCTCAGCTACCTGGTGGTGCGGCAGACGAAAGAGATCGGGATCAGGATGGCGCTGGGCGCGCAGCGCGGGGCCGTGGCGCGGATGGTTTTGACGGACATGGCGCTCATGACTGCTGTGGGCTCCGCTTTGGGTCTGGCCGCCGGGCTGGCGCTGGCGCGGTATGTGGAATCGATGCTCTTCGAAGTGAAGCCCTCGGATTGGACCAGCGCAGCCCTGCCGCTGGCCGTGCTAGTGGCGATTGCGGCAATGGCGGCGCTGGGCCCGCTGACACGGGCGCTGCGCGTGGACCCGGGCGCCGCCTTGCGATGCGAGTAGGGTGGGCCCATGGCCTGCCCGCCCCCGAGCCGCTCTTAGCGCTCGGGTCAATCCGAAATTGAAGCCTCGGAGGGCCCACTGCGCTAATTCTCCGTGGGCAGCTTTTCCAAATGATCGATCACGATCATATCGATCGGCATCTTGCGCGCTTCCAGTCTGAGGCCGAGCTGCTGCACGCTGGTGACAATCGAGGAACCGGGCTCGGACGCAGTATCCGTGGCGCCGCCAGCGCCGGCCGGCATCGCCGCGCCCACCGATCTCATCACGGCGCGGATATCCTCCTGCGAGATATCGAGCACCACCTGATAATTCCCCTTGAGCTCCGTCATATCCACCACCGGGTGGTCGACATACCGCGACAGCGCTTCGGCAAGCATCGACATAGCCATTTTCGAAGCTTCCACGTGCATGACGCCATCCACCATGGTCATCTTTTGTGTGCCGGCCGGAGTGTTCGTAACGGTCATGCCCTTCTCCTGGGTGCCGGTGATTTTCATGTTGGTATCTTTGGGCGCGTCATCGCCGGTCGGAGCCACCGGTACGTCCGGCGGAGTCTCCTTCATCTTCAGCCCGTTCTTTCCAATTATCAGCGCGTAGACTTGAGTCTCCTTGCTGGTGCGATGTAGCGTTAGCTTGAACCGCTCCGCCAGCAAAGCTTGCAGCATCTCGGGCGCCTGGTCTTTGGTGGCGCCCTCCGGCATCTTAGCCAGGATGTCGAATCGCTGCCCGGTTGGGGTCAGCCAATCCGGCCCTTGAATCTGGTAAAACTTCACCTTGTAGGCCATGCCGATCAACTCGGATAACGACGATATTCCGATATCGACACGGTTACCCTCTACCTTCAAGCCAACATGCTGCTGGCCCGCCATAATCTTCGCCTGGTCGATGGCTCCCAGTTTCACGGATGCTACGTCGAACGTCAGCGGGGCCGCCGGTGTCTGGGCGAGCGCGGCGCCTGCCACGAGCAGCAATCCGGCGCCTATGTTACAAAAAGTTCTTAGCATGAATCCCCGATTTGTTTAGTTTACTCTCTCGACTTTATTTCCAGCGCCGGGTGGAACCGCACAGCGCTCAATGACTCACTCAGGTGGGATAGTCCCTATCCGCGGACTGGGTGCAACCCGCTTTGCGATTCCCACTATACCAATGTCCATCCAGGAGGGCAAAGGTCTGCTCGCGCTGTCTGCTCGCGCTGTATCTGTGTCCGCAAATACCGCCGACGGTGTTGCCGGTTTCTTCTTGAATTGAAACGCAAGATCCGTTACCTGCGTAACAAGCATCGAGGTCTGCAATGCGCTTCCAACTCTTCATTCCGCTGACTCTGGCGCTGGCCGTCTTCGCACAAGATCAGCCGGCGCACACACCTGGCGCCGGCATCAATTTCTACAGTTTGGATCGCGAAATTGCCCTGGGAGCGGATGTCGCAGAAGCTGTGCGTCGCGAGACCAAGGCGCTCGATAGCGATCTGGCGCGGGACTACGTTGCCCGTTTGGGCCGGCAACTGGCGCTGGAGACGCCCGGCCCCAAATTCCCTTACACATTCACCGTCCTGGCGAATCTCCCGGCGAGTATGAGTGACAATCCCACCCATGAGCCGATGGCATTGCCCGGCGGCCCCATTTTCATACCCGCCAGTCTCATTCTGGAAGCGCAAGACACCTCCGAGTTGGCGGGCATGCTGGCCCATGCCATCGCGCACGTTGCCGATCGCGACTGCACCCGCTCGAAAACGCGCGCGGACCTGATGCAGCTCGGGGCCGTCGCCGATGTGCAATCGCCCGGCTGCTGGGTCGGACAGGGCGCTGTTCCGCTGGGATATTGAGTTTTCAGCAGGCCTTCGAAAGGCAAGCCGACTATCTCGCGGTCCAAATCATGGCCAAAGCCGGCTACGATCCCCTTGCAATGGCCGCATACATTCGCCGCGCGCAGCAGGCGCCTGGGCGGCAAACTGCTATCTCACGAGGCTTCTCACCGTGGCCTGCAGCGGAGGAACGCATCCAGCAAATTGACAAGGAGATCCGGAAACTGTCGCCTGACCGGCGCTACTCGGTAGGCGAGGACATCCAGCCGATCCAGCTTGAGGTGCGCAACCTGGCGGCGAAATGATAGGAGGGTGATTGCTGCGAAGCCATCGCCTGCGAACCGCTCCGGCTCGTTCCGCCGGCGGGTCACCCGACTTTGCACCGTCGCTCGCCGCCAGCGACGGCGAGATCGAGGGATGAGCGCAGGGTCGCAAGCGTAAATGGCTTTTCAAGAAATGTTGTATCGCCGGGTGGGTTTGAGGCGACGGCGCTCATGGAGACGATCGTCGAGTTTGGGCTGATCTTTCGAATTCGTCGTATCGCTTCATAACCATCCATAATCGGCATATTCAGGTCCGTAATGACGAGGTCGATCCGATGGCGATCCGAAGAGAAGCGATCCACTGCTTCGAGGCCGTTGCCCGCAGTGATAGACTCATGCCCCAGGATGGCAAGCATGTTCGACACCAGCTTGCAGATTGCGCGATCGTCATCAACGACCAGGATCTTCATAGCGGCAGAATAGGTCCTTTCACTAGTAAAGGAACACTCAACAGGCGATTGGGTTACGGAGTTGGTCTGGCTATTTTGGACTAACGTAAAAATGGAACTCCGGCGTCATCGCCGCGGCAGATCGCATGATAGGATCAAACCCGGAAAGCAATCTCCATGGCAGACCTGGTCGGCAGGAAATCCCGGCTGGTAGCGGCTGGCTGCTTGGCGGTTTTCCAGCCGGTAACACGCGGTCAGGGACCGCCAGCGCAAGCGCCCGCCGCACCCGATTGGCAGATCGCGGCTGGAAGCAAGATGGCATTCGAAGTTGCCTCTGTCAAACTGGACCCGGGTCCGTTTCGCGCGCCGAACTTCCCGCTGGACCCTGGCGATGCCTATCGCCCGGTTGGAGGGCGCTTCTCCGCCGATTTTCCGCTAATGACATACATCACGTTCGCCTATAAGATCTCACTTACTCAAGATCAACGGCAGTCGATGATGGCGCATTTACCGAACTGGGTCGCGACGGATCGCTTTGCAATTGACGCGCGGGCCGAAGGCGCTCCCACCAAAGACCAGATGCGGCTCATGATGCAGTCTCTGCTGGCCGAACGCTTTAAGCTGGCGGTCCATTTCGAGACCCAGTTAGCGGCCGTGCTCGCCATAGTCCTCGTGAAGCCCGGCCAGACCGGGCCAAAGCTGCGCCCGCACGCTGAGGGCGTCCCCTGCGAGGCCACTCCCGCGACGAACGGGCCGCCCGCTCACGACGCGAAAGTGTTCCCACCTGTGTGCGACGTGTACATGGCGATGAATCGCGATGTGTTGGTTCAGTTTGGTGCCCGAAATACTACTCTGGCCTTACTTGCGGGCGCACTGCCAGGGATTGGGAAACTGGATCGCCCGGTGGTGGATCAGACCGGGCTCACGGGAAAGTTCGACTTCTCGATGGAGTTCGCGCCGGAATCAAACCCGCCTTCAGCGCCCGCTGCGGACGCACCGGCCGACGTGCAGGGACCGACATTCCTTGAGGCGTTGCGCGGGCAACTGGGCTTGAAACTGGAATCGGCCAAAGCCCCGCTCCAGATCCTGATCGTCGATCATGTCGAGCGGCCCTCCGCGAATTAGCGCGATCGTCAAGGTAGATCCCCCACGCCGCAGCGAAGCAAATGTAACATTTTCCGGTAGACATTTTGAGCCTCTGCATCGTCAATAGTGCATGTCGCCCCGTCACTAGACGCCCAAAGGAGGTCCGACCGATGACGCAGTTCGCACGCCTCTACGCCGTCGCCCTGCTATCTGGCGCAGCATTTAGCCAGTCCACCGAGACCGCGCCCATGTTTGAAATTAGCGATGTCCACCTGAGCGCTAGCACCGGCGCCAACCAGTTCCG
>Ga0116129_1000014_pt1 | contig 127963 bp, 129 predicted proteins | sample June2015DPH_17_2_FD_89732 | JGI IMG/M metagenome (GOLD analysis project Ga0116129, IMG submission 89732) | Peatland microbial communities from SPRUCE experiment site at the Marcell Experimental Forest, Minnesota, USA - June2015DPH_17_10 | ecosystem: Environmental > Terrestrial > Soil >... | reverse complement strand
CGAGCCTCGATCGCCAGCAAAATTCCGATCATTGCCTGCATCGATCCGCCCGCGATATCGGCAATCGTGACATTCGGAACCACAGCCGGCCCGATCACATCCAATACTCCCGACATCGCCAGATAATTGATATCGTGGCCGGCCAGTAGTGCATGCGGCCCATCGCTGCCGTAACCCGTAAGCGCGACATAGATCAGCCGCGGGTTTCGCTCGCGCAGCGCGTCATAGCCAACTCCGAGCCGGTCCATCACCCCAGGCCGGAATCCCTCCATCACCACATCCGCGCTCGCAGCGAGTTTCAAGAAGGAGTCGCGATCGCTCTTCAAATCGATCTCGATACTCTTCTTTCCGCGGTTGGTTTCTTCAAACAGCGCCGCGTAACTTTCGCGCGCATAATCGCCAATCGAGGGCTGTTCGATCTTGATGACTTCCGCGCCAAACTCAGCCAGCCACTGCGTCGCAACTGCGCCTGGCAAAAGGCGGGTCAGATCGAGAATACGAATTCCTTCTAATGCGGCCGGCATTTCACCATCAGCCGGTCGATATAACTCAGGACCACTTTACCCTCCTGGTTCACCACCGAAGTTTCAAACGCAACCAGTCCGCGAACGCCGTCCTTGGTATTTTTCTCGATCGTCTTCTTGATCACGTGAATGGTATCGCCAATGAACACCGGCGCGAGAAAACGCAACTGGTCTACTCCGCGAAACGCGACGATCGCTTCATGATCGGAAGTCATCTGCACCATTAGACCGGTGGAAATGGAAAAGATCAACGCTCCATGCGCGATCCGCCGTCCGTAGGGTCCACGCTTGGCGTACTCTTCATTCATATGCAGCTCGACAAAATCGCCTGAAATGCCAGCAAAATTGACGATATCGGCTTCCGTGACAGTGCGCCCGCGCGAAGTGCGGACCTGGTCGATCAAGTAATCTTCGAAGTACATAAGCAGTACGTTATAATCGCATTTTATGCGCAATAAAGTAACCGTAGTAGGCGGAGGCAACGTAGGCGCAAGCTGCGCTATGAACCTCGCGTTTAAAGAGTTAGCAGACGTTGTCCTGGTCGACGTGATGGAAGGCGTGCCCCAAGGCAAAGGCCTCGATATGCTGCAATCGGGGCCTATTGAAGGCTACGATGTCCACATCACCGGAGCCAACGATTATGAGGCCACCGCGAACTCCGATGTCGTTGTGATCACAGCAGGTTTGGCCCGCAAACCGGGGATGAGCCGCGACGATCTTCTGCTGGCGAATTATGAAGTTGTGAAAAGCGTCACCGAGAAAGTGGCGCAGCATTCTCCCAACGCGATTCTGGTGCTGGTGACAAATCCACTGGATGCAATGTGTTGGACTGCTTACCAGACCTCGAAGTTTCCCAAGCATCGCGTCATCGGCATGGCCGGAGTTCTCGACACGGCGCGCTTTAGAACCTTTATTGCCGCGGAGTTGAACGTTTCAGTCGAGAACGTCACGGCAGTTGTGCTGGGCGGCCATGGCGATACGATGGTGCCCATCGTCCGTTTGTCGAGTGTATCCGGTATCCCATTGACGGAATTGATGGATGCCGAGACGATTGCCAAACTTGTCGCCCGAACCGCTACCGGCGGCGCTGAAATTGTGAAGTACCTGAAAACCGGCAGCGCCTATTACGCTCCTTCGGCGGCGGCGGTCGAGATGGTTGAATCGATTCTTAAAGATAAGAAGAAAGTCCTGCCTTGCGCGGCGCTGCTCGAGGGCGAGTATGGCGTTCATGGATTGTTTGTCGGCGTGCCGGTGAAACTGGGATCTAAAGGAATCGAAAAGATTTACGAGATCAAATTGACCGACGAAGAAAAGGCGGCGCTGACCAAGAGCGCGGCAGCGGTCCAGGAACTGGTCGACGTGATCAAAACCAAGATGAACGCGTAATGCAACCTGAAACAGTGGTCCGGCTAGTCGCCGGGCTGCTGATTCTTCTGTGCGTGGCGATCATTTTACTGCGCAAAAAGCGCCTTAAATGACCATAAGTGAGGCTGTAAGGAGCCTTAGATGGGCTTAAAATCACCGGTCTGTTCGTCGTAAGCAGTCACAGTGCCTTCGCCGATGTGATAGACCCAGCCATGCAGCGCGAGGTCCGGTCGCGCTGCAACCGAGGGATGGGTGTGCAGGTTTTTTAATTGCTCGACGACGTTGTGCTCAGTGAGCGCGAGCAGGTCGCGGTCGCCGACGTCCGCGTAGCGCAGCCACGCCGTCACGTTGGGATAATCTTTCAGAGCCTCCGGATTGAGCGCGCCCTTCATAACGCCGCAATCGGTGTGGCCGCAGACGATGACGGCCGGCACTTCGAGCACTCCGACCGCGTACTCAATGGTTGCCGAGACACCGCCGACGGCATCCGGATACGGGGGCACGATGTTGCCGATGACGCGGCAGATGAACAGCTCGCCAGGTTTGGATTGGGTGATCAGAATAGGGTCAATGCGCGAATCGGCGCAGGTAATAAAGAGAGCATCGGGGCGCTGGCCGAGCGCTAGCTTCTCAAAGAGGTCCTGATGCTTGGGATAGACGTGTTTTTGGAACCGGGAGATACCACCGAGTAGTTTTTCGACGGGCATCTTCGGTCTCTAGGAGGTCATGTCGGATCATAACAGGTTTGCCGCGAGACTTTCTTTATTCCGTGGACTTTTCTCTGATCATGTGTCCCGCTATCGATCTCAATGACGCTTTATTAAATCAAGGAGTCGATCATGAGAGTATGTGCAGCACTGTTCCTTTTCTTCGGATACGGGGCGTCTTCAGGTTTCGCTCAATCCGGCAGTGGCACGGCGGGACTAGCTGGTGTCGGAGCGGGCGCGGCGCTAGGCGCGGCAGCGGGGCAGAGTTCGACTACCCCTTCCTCGGTGGGCGGGGGAAGCACGCCTGTGGAAATCGAGATCATGGCATTCCATGGGCTTAGGAAGATTGCAACGGAGATTGCGACTCTTGCGGAGAAACAGGGCTGGAAGCGCATGTTGGTAGAAGACCCGGCGTCGGCCAACCAGATTGCACTCTATCAAGCCGTGAACGGATATTACAACCAGTTGAGCACGCTGCACAGATCTCTTCAGAATTCCTTTCCAATGATCGTGACGCCAGCCTCTGTGACGTTTCCGGCGGGCGTGACGCAAGGCAACATCACGGTTACCAACAAAGGCGATGCTCCCCTGACTGTGGGGCCGATCAACATCCTGCCCGCAACGAGCGCGGACGCTAATACCTTTCGGGCAAACTCCTGCGCGGCGATTCCGCCTAACGGAAATTGCGTGATTTCGGTGACATTTAACGGGCCGCAGCCCGTGCCGGGGCGGGCACAGACGCTTCAGGCGACCATGACGATAACAGGCACCATGAATGTTCAGAATGCAGACGGCACCCAACGGGTTGTCCAATCGTCACAGGTTGTTCAATTGGTGGGGGTGGTTCCGGCCCAGAATCCGTTGACGCTTGGGGAACGACAACAACTTGAGAGCCTTCGGCAGCGCGCGTCGGAGTTGAGCGAGCCCTTGGCAGGAGCTCCGATCATTGGGCCCATTGCGCCCCTTGGAGGATCAGGGGCGGGGAGTAGTTCCAGCACAACTCCGATCGGGTTGACGTACTTAAGCAATATCATGACCGCGCTGGGTGGCCTCAAGAACGGAATTACCTACAGTCCGTCATCGTTCCAGCCGACGACGCAAGCTTTTGAGGTTATGGTGGAGCGAGAGCTTTCGGGGAAGGGTATCGAGGCCTACACGTCGACTTCGGCGCTCGATTTGAGCGGCGCGGCGAACTCCTTGGCGAGCACGTTCGGCGCAATGCTGAGTTTTGGCTCCGACATCAGCAACTGGACGAATAAGTGCAGTCCTCCAGCAACTACGCAGACACCCAACGCGGGAGTCCCGGCCAATCCGCCTCCAGTATTCAGCTCGGACTGTAGTAACGGCTCCGTTGTCGTGAACCTGGCGGTGGCAGCGCAAATGATGACCGGGTACACGAGTCTGCTACAGGCTTCGAGCGATGCGGCGGGCAATCCAGTGATCGTCGACGTGTTACGAGGAAAGATTTTGTCCGACGCACTGAAGCACGGAATTCCGTCTGTGCAGGTCTCGGTGGCGGCGGCGGGCGGAAGCACCCGAGCGAACAGTATCTTTTTGCTAAATCTGTTCTATACGCCGAAGCCATCGTACGACTCAGGCGTGATCGCGATATTTGAGCTGCGGGACAAAGACAATAAGTTCGTGGACGGAGGCGCGCGGACGGTGCTCTTTGATTACACGAGCACGCGGAAGTTGAGGCCGGACCCGTTTAAGATTGAAGAAACTGAGAACAAGGCGACTTGCGGAAGTTTTTGTCGGGACAAGCGGGACAAGAAAGACAAGTAGCTGCTTCAACTCATTCAATCCCCATCTGCGCCAGGCGATAGCGAAGCGCGTTGCGGGTAAGGCCCAGCAGCCTGGCGGCGTGGCTTTTATTGCCGTCGGCGCGTTTGAGGGCTTCGCGGATGAGGGATTGTTCGTAGTCATCCAGGGTCATTCCTTCGGGAAGGAATTGATCGGTGGTGCTGGCGGCGCGGGAGCGCTGGGCGGTATCGATACGCACGTCGGAGGCTTCGACGCGCGGGCCTTGCGCTAACAGAATGCTGCGTTCGACCACGTTTTCCAGTTCGCGGACGTTGCCGGGCCAGTGATAACTCATGAAGCGTTCGAGCGCGGCGTCGCTGATTTCTCCGTTGAATTTTTTAGCGAAGTACGCGACCAGATAGGGGATGTCTTCTTTGCGATCGCGCAGAGGAGGGATGTTCAAAGGCACGACATTCAGGCGGTAATAAAGATCTTCGCGGAAGGTGCCTTGTTCCAAGGCGGCGCGGAGATCGACGTTGGTGGCGGCGATGACGCGGACGTCAATGTGAAGAGTCTTGTTGCTGCCGAGGCGCTCGATTTGGCGCTCCTGCAAGACGTTCAGGAGTTTTACCTGGATGGAGGGCGGGACGTCGCCGATTTCGTCCAGGAAAACTGTCCCGGTGTCGGCGGCTTCGAATTTGCCGGGCTTCGAGACGTTGGCTCCGGTGAAGGCGCCTTTTTCGTAGCCAAAGAGCTCGCTTTCCATGAGATTTTCAGGGAGCGCGGTGCAATTGATCTTGACGAACGGCTTATCGCGGCGAGGAGAATGATGATGGATGGCGCGGGCGATCATGTCCTTGCCGACGCCGCTTTCGCCGGCGAGGAGCACGGTGGCTCGGGTGGGCGCCACGCGCATGACGGTCGCGAAAATTTCCTGCATGGGGCGGGAGTGGCCGACGATGTTTTCAAACTGATACTTCTGGCCGAGGGCTTCGCGCAGCTCACGATTTTCGTCGCGCAGCTTGCGGACCTCGAGAGCCTTTTCGACGACGACGGTGAGGTGGTCGAGGGAAAAAGGTTTGGGGATGAAATCGACGGCTCCTTTTTTCATGGCCTCGACGGCGTTCTCGATGGTGCCGAAAGCGGACATGACGATGACGGGGGTGTGAGTGTTCTGGGCGCGGAGTTTTTCGATGAAGGCGAGGCCGTCCATGCCGGGGAGTTTGAGGTCCGTGAGGATGAGGTCGACATCGGCGGCGAATTTGAGGCCGTCCTCGGCGGTAGCGGCGGCTTTGACGTCGAAGCCGGCGGAGGAGAGATGAAGTCCGATGACTCGACGGTATTTTTCTTCGTCCTCAATGACGAGGATGGGGGGACGGGGCATTCTTCCTATTGTGCAACTTTATGACGGGTCCGCCGCATTTAAGGATTTTTCGAGGTGACTCAAGGGTGGGGGGATGCGGTCAAAACTAGTGTAGTGTCCGGGAATTAGCTGGGCAGCCGGATTGCTGTTGCGCAGACGGCCCGGCCGGCTTCTCTGCAATATCGTCCATGTTTTGGCGAAGGCCGACGAGGGCGTCGGCCGCGGACCAGGGGTCCGCCCTACAAGTGAATTTGAGACCTGTCTAGCTAATTCCTGGACACCGCACTAGCCCTGCCGTTAAAATAACCCTCCGATAACACCAGGGCTGGCTGCACGTGGCAGTCCGCACACAAATCTTGAACATCTTAGTCTCTTAAAAGGTAGCCATTATATGCGTACCGATGATATGTTAAGATATCAAAAATAGCAGATGGTCAGGTTGACGGAGCAATTAAAAACTGATAGGATATCTTAATGGCCAGAGATATTTTGAAAGTACGAAAGGTGGGGGGGACTTTGGTCGTTACACTTACTCAAGCCGTGCTTGCGGAAGTGTCGCTGGAAGAGGGTGACCGAGTACTAATGGAGGCCCTCCCCCCGAGACGAATTCTCATTTCCAAGGAGGTATCAAATATGCCAAACACACGCCGTATTGAACTCGAGCTCCAGGTCTTGGAGGCTAAGTACAGGTCGTTCGAGTCCCAGATCTCCAGCGAGGTGTCCCAATACAACTCGGGTGGATCGCAGATTGACAGTAACGATCTGGATGGTCAAGTTAAGTTCCTACGCTCGGAGCAGGACAAGGTCTCCGTCGCGATCGCAGAGAAAAATCTGGAGCTTTTCGATCTTCAGGGTGCCTGAAGACGGCGGGATTACGTCGAAGCGCGCTGTCCTCGACTGGCAGCTGGTTCAGGGTTACGATAAGACTGAAGGACCGAAGATGACGACAGTAGAGATCACATTGCCTGACCAGCTGGCTCTGGAGGCGAAACGCGCTGGGCTGTTGTCGCCTGAATTGCTGGAGAAATGGCTGCGGAAGCAGCTTAAGGCGCAGCGGGTTGATCAGTTGTTTTCAGCGATGGATCGTATAGCTGCGGTGCACGATCCGGCTGTCATGTCGCCTGAGGAGGTTGCCTCGGAGATCGCTGCCATCCGATCGGACAGGCGGCAAAACAGTCGCGGCTGATGCGACTTGTTTTGGACACGAATGTTGTCGCATCGGGCCTGCTGTGGGATGGCAGCCCAAGACGGCTTTTGAGAGCGGGCCGCGGCGACGGCGTCAGGTTCTTTTACCAGCGCGCCAATGCTTGGTGAGCTTGCCGATATTCTCTTTCGATCAAAGTTTGAAAAGAAAATTGCCGCTTCGCTGCTCTCCATTGACCAGCTTGTCGATCTTTATGCCGGGTTTGCCGCCCTGGTGCGGCCGGTTCCAGTTCCGCGCCTGGCTGACCTCCTCGTAACTGGCGACCGGCTTTGCTGCTGCTTGCGGAATATGACGGTGGACGGATTGTTTCTGTGAGTGAAGCTTTGCAGACTGTCGGTTAAAGCGGTAGGATTACGTGGAAGACGCTGCCTTCGCCGGAGGTGCTTTCTACTGTGATGTGGCCGCCGTGTTCGTCTACTATTTTTGAGCAGATTGCCAGGCCCAGGCCGACGCCTTCGGGTTTTGTTGTGAAGAAGGGGTTGAAGATGCTCTCCAGATTTTTGGGGTCGATGCCGCTGCCGCGGTCGATTACGCAGATTTCTACTTTGTTGTCGTCCAGGAGTTGAGTCTTTACCGTCACGACCGCGCCTTTGGGACTGGCTTGGGCGGCGTTCAGGATTAGATTGGAGAAGACTCGCTCCAGGAGTTCGGCGTCGGCTTTTACGGGAGGGATGCCGGGGGAATAGTTTTTATAGATCTCGATGCCGGGGAGGCTCTGAATGGCTTGGTCGAGGATGGTGGTGATGTCGACCGGCTCCAGGCGCAGATGTTGGGGGCGGGCGAAGTCTAAGAAGCGGGTTATTAAAGAATTCGTACGATCGACTTCGGTCGAGATGTAGCTGGCCATTTCCTGGGCGATTGGGCTCTCTTTTGAGACGTTGCGGGAGAGCAGTTCGGCTGAGGTTTTCATGGTGCCCAAAGGATTGCGGAGCTCATGGGCGAGGCCGGCGGTTAACTGTCCCAAGGCGGCCAGACGCTCTGAACGGCGGACTTGGGCTACGGCGGTTTCGAGTTTCGCGGCGGTCTCCTGAAAACGGCGGGTTTCGCGGCGGCTGGCTTCGGCTAGCTGGTTTACCAGGAATCCGACGACGATCAGGATGATCATGCGGAGCACGAATTCCCGGCCTTCGGGATCCCACGGGATGTACTGATCGTTTTCGATCAGCCGGAGGAAGGAGGCGTTCACGAGGCAGGCGAGCACGCTAAAAATCGTTGTGCCGAGAAGGCCGAATCTGGTGGCGGCGGAGATGACGGGGAGCACCAGAATGACCCATAAGCCGCTCTGAATGCGCTCGCCGTAATAGAGCATGACCCAGATGAGCGCGAGCTTCGCGAGGATCGAAGTGGCGGGGGACATGCGGGCATCGAAGATCTGAAGAACGGCTAAGGCGGCGAGCGACCAGAGGACTTGGGGGGCGCGGTAAGGGCTGAAGATGGCGATGGCGGCGAAGGCTACCAGCCAGACTATGTCTTGAGGTCGGAGATAGCGAGACACCCGTAGCCAGAATAAGCAATTTTGGGAACAATAGCGAGTGCGGCACGCGTATACTTGACTGGGAGCGAATCTCATGTTCTGTAGCAGATGTGGGGCGTCAATGGTGGCGGATGCGCGGGTCTGTCCGCAGTGCGGGAATCTGGTGGGAGGCGCGCCGATTCCTCTGGCGGCGGTGGCGTGGACGGCTCCGGTAGGAGTGAAGGCGCAGACGGGGCGCTGGATTTCGGCGGGATGGGCGATGGTGACGGAGGACTTGGGGAATTTCGCGCTGGTGGGGCTGATTTTCGTGCTGGTGAATTCAGTGGCGTCGGTGGTGACGCAGGGTCCTTTACAGACGGGTCTGCATTTGTATTGCACGAAGAAGCTGTTCCGGAAACAGGCTGAGCTGGGGGACATGTTTAAAGGGTTCGATTACTTCCTGCCGGCATTTGTGGCGGGGCTGCTGATCGGGGTGTTCGTGTTCGCTGGGACGCTGCTGTGTATCATTCCGGGGCTGGTGGTGGCGAGCATGTACAAGTTTACGTACCTGTTCATTTTCGATAAGAAGATGGATTTCTGGCCGGCGATGGAGGCGAGTCATGCGGTGGTCAAGAACGACTATTTCGGGTTCACGATGTTCCTGATTGTGATGGCGTTGATCAACGTGCTGGGATTCCTCTGTTGCATTGTCGGGCTGCTGGTGACGATTCCGTTGAGTATCGCGGCGATTACGGTGGCTTATCAGGAATGCGTGGGGTTTGAGCAGCGGACGGTGGACGCGCTCTAAATGATTCGTCTGGCGATGGCCGCGGCTTTGTTCGGCGTGTTGTGGATTTTCACGCCGGCGGCAGAGACTCGATTTCATTTGTGCGGATTTTATTGGCTGACGGGGCATCCTTGCGCGCTGTGCGGAATGACGCGGGCGATGTTTGCGATGGCGAAGGGGCATTTCGCGGAGGCGGTGCGATTCAATGCGCTGGCTCCGCTGGGATTCGCGATGGTTTTCGCGCTGTTCTCAAATGTAAAAATTCCGGGGAAAATCTGGATGGCGGGCATCGCGGCGTTTGCGATTTACGGAGTGTGCCGGATTTTTGTGACACAATAATAGAAATTCCGGTTTTCTGCATGCCCCAATTAAACATTTCTGATTCGCCCGAGATGTCAGCGAACGACAACTCTTTCGGCGACATACTTTCGCAATTCGAACAAACGCATCATTCTCGCGGTGAAACCGTCGAGGGGACCGTGATGACGGTTACGGCCGACACGGTGTTCGTCGATATCGGCCGCAAGATGGATGGCGCCATGCCGCGCGATCCCGCGGTGAATCTGAAGCCTGGCACGAAGCTACTGGTTTCTATTCGCGGACGGGACGAGGATGGGACGTATCAGCTTTCTACGATCAAAGTGGAGCAGCCTCGCGATTGGAGCGGCCTCGAGGCGGCGTTTGCCGAGAAGAAAATTATCGGCGGCACGGTGACGGAAGTGGTGAAGGGCGGGCTGCGGGTCGATGTCGGGGTGCGGGCGTTTATGCCGGCTTCGCGCAGCGGCGTGCGGGATCAGGCCGACATGGAGAAGCTGGTCGGGCAGCAGATTGAGTGCCGGATCACGAAGCTCGATACGGCGGGCGAGGATGTGGTGGTCGACCGGCGGTCGGTGCTCGAAGAGCGGGAGCGCGCGGCGAAGGAAGAAGTGTTCGGGACGCTGCGGGAAGGCGCGATCGTGCGCGGCACGGTTCGGACGCTGATGGATTTCGGCGCGTTTGTAGACCTGGGCGGGATCGACGGATTGCTGCATGTTTCGGACATGGCGTATACGCGCAACGTGAAGCCGTCCGATGTGGTGGCGGTGGGCGATACGATCGACGTCAAGATTCTGAAAATCGGCAAGGATTCGAAGAAAATTTCGCTCGGGTTGAGGCAACTGCTGCCCGATCCGTGGTCGCGGGTGCCGGAGAAATATCCTTTGGGAACGCGCGTAAAGGGTAAAGTGTCGCGGGTAGCGGATTTCGGTGCGTTCGTGGAACTGGAGCCGGGGATCGAGGGACTGATTCACGTGTCCGAGATGTCGTGGACGAAGAAGAATGTTCGCGCGCAGGACATCGTGAAGGAAGGCGACCAGGTTGAGGTCGTGATTCTGGGCGTGAATCCGGCGGATAAGAGGATTGCGCTGGGATTGAAGCAGGCCCTGGGCGATCCGTGGGAAGACGCGCTGAAGAAATATACGGTGAACTCGGTGGCTGAAGGCAAGGTGACCAGCCTGACGAAGTTCGGCGCGTTTATCGATTTGGGCGACAACATCGAGGGGATGGTCCACATCGGAGATATCAGCCGGGAGAAGCGCCTGAATCATCCTAACGAGGTGCTGAAAGTCGGGCAGACGGTGAAGGCGCAGGTGCTGGAGGCGGATAAGGAGCGGCGTCGCATTCGTCTCGGGATCAAGCAACTGGAGCCGACCAGTATCGACGAATACATCGCGGAGCATAAGGCCGGGGACGCGGTTTCGGGCCGGTTGGTCGAGGTTTCAGGGCAGAAGGCGAAGGTCGAGCTCGGGGAAGGCGTTTTCGGCTGGACCAAATTGCCCGGCGAACAGAAGACGAATACGGCTGCGAGCGCAGCGAAGGCCGATCTGGGGTCCTTGACGGCAATGCTCTCGCAGCGCTGGAAATCGGGCGGCGCGGGGGACGCGGCGGTGGCGGAAACTCCACGGGCGGGCCAAGTCCGTAGCTTCAAGATTTCGAGCATCGACGTGGCGGCGAAGCGGATCGAGTTGGAACTACAGTAAGCGGTACATTTCCCGTCCATCTGCGTCTACATCTATAAGTTGAACCGGAAGAGTGGAGCCGCGCGATTGGCCCAAAAGACGAATGGGCAGTTGGAGGAGACGGCGCTGATCCGGGCTGCTCAAGGAGGCGATCGGGCCGCTTTTGAGCAACTGGTTCGCGCTTACGACCAAAGTGTGCTCCGGCTCGCGATGAATCTGCTGCGGTCGCCGGAGGACGCGCAGGACGTTTATCAGGAAGCGTTCCTGCGGGTTTATAAGAACCTCGACAAGTTCCGCTTCGATTGCAGTTTTCATACCTGGCTGTACCGGATCGTGACTAATCTCTGCCTGGACCATATGCGGAAGCGCAAAGTCCGGAAAGAAGAGCCGACGATTGTGGCGACGGCGGAGGGTCCATTGGACCGGATGGACGCGGTGCCGGAAGAAAGGGTGGACGGCGATCCGCAAAGGTTCCTGTTTTCGAGCGAATTGCGGAAGCGGGTGAAAGCGGTGCTGGCGGAATTAACGCCGCGCGAAAGAATGGTGTTCGAGCTGAGGCATTATCAGGGGTTACGGCTGCGGCGCATTGGAGAAATTTTGGGGACGACGGAAGAAGCGGCGAAAAACTGCCTGTTCCGGGCGACACAGAAAATGAGGGCTGCTTTGGGAGATTTTGTATGAGTGGTTTCGAACAGGGCGACATGAATTGCGCCGCCGCGAAGGATTTCTTCGCGCTGTATCTCTACGGCGAGCTTTCCTTCGATGAGGAGGAGGGTGTCGAATCGCATCTGGATGGGTGCGTGGATTGCCGCAAGGCGCTGGAGCGTCAAAGGGAAGTGCAGGTAGCGCTCGACAATCTCGGGATTGAGCCGGCGCCGTCGTTGTTGCGTTCGTGCCGCGAAGAACTGCACATGCGGTTGGCGGAGGAAGGGCAGACGGCTGCCAAACGTGGATGGTGGGAGCAGTTTACCGACGCGCTGACGGGGCGTGCGAGCTACTCCGGATGGCTGAAGCCGGCGGGAGCGTTGACTTTGCTGGCGCTGGGATTCGGCGTGTCGAGATTGATTCCGCCCGGCTCATTCAGCGGAGGACCTTTACAGATGGGCGTGATGGAGCCATCGGCATCGCGGGTGCGCTATGTGGAACCGGCCACCGACGGCAGGGTGCATATCGTGTTCGATGAGACGACCCAGAAGATTTGGTCCGGCGCTCCCAACGATCCGAAGACTCGCGTGCTGCTGTTCTCGGCGGCGAAGGATCCGTCAGACCCAGGGCTGCGCGCCGAAGCGGTGGAAGTTCTCAATCCCAGCGCGCAGTTTTCCGATGTGCGGGATGCGCTGGTATTCGCGCTGCTGCACGATCAGAACGCGGGTGTACGGTTGAAAGCGATGGAGGGATTAAAGCCCTTCGCGCAGCAAACGGATGTGCGCTCCGCGCTGACGCAGGTGCTGCTGAGCGACGCCAATCCGGGATTGCGGACGCAGGCGATCGACCTGCTGACGAAGGGATTGAATCAGGAAGACCCGGCGACCAGCTACAACCGGCAAGTGATCGGCGCGATGCAGGAGCTGATGCAGAGAGAGAACAACGCGTATGTGCGGCAGCGCTGCAAGATGGCGCTGGAATCAGTAAAGGCGTCGACGGAAACCTATTAATTGAAGAAGCGTGTAGCCAGTAGCCAGAATGTTTAGAATTGCTTTATTTACGCTGATCGGTGCGTTCCTGCGCGGGCAGGATTCGTTGCAGTTGACGCATGAGGGGCCGTATTATGTGCTGACGACCAGCGCCGCGGTCAACGGGCGGGTTGCGCCGCAACTGCAAATTGTGACGCGCGGGAATGTGGTGCTGCGCGGCGCGAAGGGCGACCAGACCCTTTATAAACTGGTGCAGCGCGTGAAGGCGCATTCGGAAGCGGAAGCGCACCGGCTGTTGGGGTCCGGAAGCATCGTGATCTCGCCGCGAATCAACATGACGACGCTGACGGTGACGGTGTCCGCCGGGGCGCAGGTTTCAAACGATCTGGAAGTGAGCGTGCCGCGGCAGGTGCTGCTGGCGAACGTGGTGACGCAGGGTGGAAGCGTAGAGGCATACGACCTGGAGAGCAGCCTGCAAATGAACGCGTCGATGGGAATTCACTGCGACCGAATTCGCGGAAGCGTCAACGGGCAGACGGCGGGCGGAGAGATTCGGATGGGAAGAGTGGGCGGCTCCGCGGTGTGCGTTTCGGGAGGGGGGTCCATTTTCATCGAGAGTGTGGGCGGAGGAGCGCGGTGCGAAACGGCTGGCGGGGAGATCGTGGTGAAGGAAGCGGGCGGCCCTTTACTGCTATCGAATGTAAGCGGAAATATTGAAGTGGACCATGCGGCGTCGACGGTGGAAGCGCACACGGGCGAGGGAGTGATTGAGGTGAACCAGGCGGGCGGCGAGGTGATTGCCGACACGCGCGGCGGCTCCATCCAGATCGGCTCCGCGCGCGGGGCGCGATGCGAATCGGCGGCGGGCGCGATCCGGATTAAGAACGTGTCCGGTCCGCTGAATGTGCAGACGGTGATGGGGAGCATTCTGGCGGAGTTAATCGCGGGGGGACGCCTCCAGGACTCGCTGCTGAGCGCAAGCGCGGGTGACGTTACGGTTCTGATTCCATCTAAACTGGCGTTGTCGGTGACGGCGAGGAATGATTCGGGCGCCAACCCTAGAATCGACTCCGATTTCCCGGAAGTGCGCGCGAAGTCGTTCGGATTTAGCCATCCGCCCACCGTAGCGGAGGGGCAGATCAACGGCGGAGGCCCGGTGTTGCGCATCAACGTTGGGGCGGGCATCATATATTTGAGGAAGCTGAAGCAGTAGCCGGGAGCCAATAGCCAGAATGCGGTTTGCGATTGTGATTGGATTATGTGCCGTTGCGAGTTTTGCGCAAGTGCAACGGCTGGTTGTGGTGGGCGGAAGCTACCTCGGTGTGGGAATGCAGGAGGTGGCGGGCGATCACGGCGGCGTTGGGATTACGGTGGTGGAGCAGGATAGTCCGGCCGAAAAGGCGGGATTGAAAACGGGCGACGTGATTCTCCGCTACAACGGCCAGCGTGTGGAAGGCATTGAGCAGTTCGCGCGTATGGTGCGTGAAACGCCTGCCGGCCGCGAGGTCAAGATCGACATCACCCGCGGCGGCGCGCCGCAAACCTTGACGGTGCGCGTGGCGCAGCGGAAGCCTCAGAAGCTGGAATGGAGCGACGGCGCTCCGATGCCACAGACATTCCCGTTCGATATTCATCTTCCCGATGTACCGCGCACCTTCATGACGCTGCGCAGCGCGGCTTTGGGCGTGGAAGCGGAAGCGGTCGACGGGCAGTTGGCGCAGTATTTCGGCGTGAAAGAAGGCGTGCTGGTGCGCTCCGTCGTGAAGGGCTCGACTGCGGAGAAGGCCGGCATTCGGGCAGGCGATGTGATCACGAAGATCGACGAGGCACACGTGGCGAGTCCGGCCGATATCTCGGGCCAGTTGCGGACGCTAAGAGGCAAGTCAGCGGCGCTGCTGCTGATGCGCGACCATAAAGAGCTGACGGTCACCGTGACCATCGGCGACGACGACCCGGCGGGCCGGATCCAGATCACTCCGTTTGAAGTCCATCCGAAACCGCCGCAACAGCCTCAGCCTTAGCCTTGACCGGAACCGGCGGCACGGGCTTTGCCGATGGACGCGACGCGAATCATCAACTCGACTTCCATGCGAGGCACTCCCAGCGCGGCGGCGATATGATTGACATCCTCGCCCCGCCGCAGCATGCGCATGGCGTGAACCCGCTTACTGAGATTCAATCCGGCGCGGAGCGGCGCGGGCACGAACATCATGGCAGTCTCCTCCTCCGACACCGGTTCCGGTTCCACAAACCGTTGCGTGCTTTCCGCCTCATTGAGCCGGAACATAATTTCCTCGATATGCAGCCGGTAGCCGAGCGTCTGCTTGTGAATTTCCCGTTTCAGGGTTACGAACATCGCGAGCGTGAAAAACAATCCCGCCGCGATCAACAGATAAGGAAGCAACAAAAGCAATTTCATGTTAGTTGAGCGTCCGCAGTCTTTCCCGGCGGCTGATCACCTGATGGATCCGCACGCCAAAATTTCCTTCCACCACCACCACTTCGCCGCGCGCGATCACGCAGTTGTTGACGATGATCTCGACCGGTTCGTGAATGGAGCGGTTCAATTCGACGATGGAGCCGGTGGTCAACTTGAGAACATCCTTCAGCGCCACCTGTGCGCGGCCGAACGAGACACTGACCGGCAATTCGACATCGAGCAGCAATTCAAAGGTTTTAGAGTTAACGGGTCCATTGAATCCAGCCACGGGCGCCGCTTCCGCGATCTCCGCGCGGCTGGTGTCCGGCTGCGACGAGGCGACCAGGGCCATGACGAGCAGGGGCTCAAGTCCCATCGTGATGTCGGCGCTGGCGTTCCCAAACTGGATGTGCAGGACCGCCCACGCGGCGTCGATGACTGCGGTTGACGACTCCTCGCCCAGGGCGCAGACTGCTTCGCGGCCGAGGCGCGATCCCATGGTAGTCGCGATGCCGGCGAGGGCCTGGCTGATGGCTTCGAGATAAGTAGATTTCAGAATCGCAGCGTCATTTTCCTCAATGCCTGCCGCGCGGAGCAAATGACCTCCGATAGCGGTCCATCCGGTCTCCGCGGCGGCGATCCAGGCTGCGCCGGCAACCCCCGAGAAAGGTTGGCGCCATTGCAAAGCGGAATCGGCCGGAGGCATTTCAAAAACGGGCTCGATCTCGACCCGGGGCCGCTCCCCCGCCATGGTCTCGAAAACGGTCGCGAGCCGCGAGGAAAATTCGGCGAACAACCACTGGCGAATTTCGGCTGGAATATTCACAGCTTAGAGTCCACGCCCGGTGGGCCAGCGTTTTTCCATGTAAGAACGGAGGCGCAGGATGCCCTGAGATTTGAGTTGCGAGATGCGCGATTCATGCAGATGGACGATCTTCGAAATCTCACGCAGCGTGAGTTCCTCGTGATAATAGAGGCTAAGCACGTTTTTTTCGACATCCGGCATTTTCGAAATCGCCTCCGCCAGCAGCTTCTGTAGCTCGCTGCGTTCAAGCAGGCGAGAGGGCCAGTTTTCCTCATCGCCGGAAATGTATTTGAGCAGGTCGCGGCTGCCGTTGTTGTCGTCTTCGGGCGTTGCGGCTTCGAGGCTGCCCAGATTCAGGCCGCGGACGTCGATCAACCACTCGTGATATCCCTCAATGGTGATGCCGAGCTGGGCGGCGATCTCTTCTTCGGTCGGCGAGCGGTGCAATAACTGTTCGGCGCGGCAAATGGCCGCTTCAATCTGCTTGGAGCGCTTGCGCTGCTGGCGAGGGGCCCAATCCAGGCCGCGCAGACTATCGAGAATGGCGCCGCGAATCTTATATTCGGCGTACGTTTTCAGTTTGACGTTGTGCGTGGAATCGAAGCGGTCGATGGCCGCGATCAGCCCGACAATTCCGGTCGAGATCAAGTCGTCCAGGCTCACGCTTTCGGGCAACCGGTCGTGGATGCGGCGGGCGATCAGACGCACCTGCGGCAGATGTTCGAGGATCAGTTGCTCCCGCTCTTCCGCCGAGTGCATGCCCAATCCGTAGGCCTGAGCTTGATAAGGATTCGCCATCTTCTGATTCTTCTGTTCAATCGTCGTTTGTTCTTTTGTGCCTTGCTTCATGCCGTTGCTCCGCGCGTGCGAATGAGGTATTCCGCCCCGCGTACTTTATCTGCGATCAATTCCTTCGAGGCGGGTTCGAGGTCGTCGGGGATTTGCTGGCCGCCGGCCAGAAACGAGATGGGAAGCGACCGCCGTGCCGCTTCGCTGACCAATGCTCCATACCGATCCGTCTCGTCAAGCCGGGTAAACAGGAGCTTTTTCGGCTGGAAAATCTCGTATCGATCGACGACCCGCGAAAGATCCGCCGGCTTCATCGACGCCGAGAGCACCAGGTGCGTATCGATCTCCGGATGAGAAGCGATCAGCCGCGCCAGTTCCGCGCCGTCTTCCATTTCGGCCGCCGAAAGGCCTGGCGTATCGATGAACACCCAGTCCTTGCCGCGATGCTCTTCGAGCGCTTGCGCCAGAGCAACCGGAGTCTCGACAATATCGAAGCCGATGCCGAGAATCGCCGAGAGGGAGCGCATCTGCTCCGCCGCCGCGACGCGGTAAACATCGGCGGAAAGAATGTAGGCCGGCTTGCGCGAAGTGAGTCCGAATCGCGCGGCGAGCTTCGCCAGCGTGGTGGTTTTTCCCACGCCGGGAGGGCCTACCAGCGCGACTACTCCGCGTGTAGCTCCGCGCATTCCGAGCGTCGAATCGGTCTCGAAAAGATCCTCGAGAGGGGTCCCCGCGGCTACTCGTTCGGCCAGCGAAGCGTCCAGCTCGTTCTCGATCAGCAAGTCGTACAGCGCCGGATTTTCCGAGAGAATTTCGATCATCTGTTGCGGCGCCGCCGGCTTGCGTCCGCCGCGCAGCGTCTGCGCCAGGCGCTCCATCTCGCGCTTCAGGTCGGCCACATCCTGCGCCAGGCTTTCGGTCGCCGTTGGTTCGGGCTTCGCGATAACCTCCGTTTTCGGAGGCACGCCGAACACAACTTCATACGCGCCCAGATTCCTGGTCTCGACCGTCGAAGGGCGGGCGTTGATTAGCAACGCGTCCTCGCCCAGTTCCTTGTGGGCCATTTCCATAGCCGCTTCTACCGATCCCGAAAAATAACTTTTTAGTCTCATTGAATTAGCCCCATCGATACGACGCGGACGCCCGGCGGAATTTCGTTATGCGAAAGAATAGAGAGGTTCGGGACCTGCCCCTCGATCATCTGGCGCATGTAGAATCGCGCCGAAGAACTGGTCACCACCGCCATCAGAGAATCGCCCGTGCCGGCCGCCTTAATCACCTTGTCGAGAATCTCCCGGATTTTCGGCGGAGCCAGATTGATGTGGCTCGATTGCTCGTTGTATTCGATCGACCGCTCAATGGCCTGTTCGATCTGCGTATCGACAAAGAAGGCCGGCAGCTCGCCTGATGGGTTCAGATACGGCTTCACCAACATGCGCCGGATCGCTTGCCGCGCATACTCGGTGAGAAGAATCGGATTCTTCGTCATCGCCGCGGCCTCGCCCAGCGATTCCAGAATGGTAACCGCGTCCCGAATCGAAACTCGCTCCCGCAACATGTTTTGCAATACCTTCTGCACAGTCGCTAGAGGGAGCAATTTCGGAACCAGATCTTCCACAACTCGCGGATTCTCTTCGGTCACGCGGTCCAGAATATTCTTAGTGTCCTGACGCGAGAGCAACTCGTAGGCGTGCCGTTTGATCAACTCCGCTAAATGAGTACCGAGAACACTGACGGCATCAACCACGGTGTATCCCAGTGAGCGAGCATGGTCGGCTTTGTCCGATGGAATCCACAGCGCTTGGATTCCGAACGCCGGTTCTTTCGCTGCAATTCCAGCGAGTGGCGGAGCCGCGCCGCCAGGATGGATCGCCAGGTCGCAGTTCTGCATCATTTCAAAACGCGCGATCTCGGCTCCTTTCAGCAGCACGACATATTCGCCGGATTTCAATTGCAAGTTGTCAGTGACGCGGACCGGCGGCACCATATAGCCAAGGTCGGCAACCATTTGGCGGCGAATGCCGGAAATACGCCGCAGCAAAGGAGAATTTTGTGCGCCTTCAACCAGTTTCACCAAGCCGAGTCCAACTTCGATCGCCAATGGCTCCACTTTCAGCAGCGTTTCGAGATTATCGTTATTGGTGGCCGACGCACTCGGCCCGGCAGAGGGAACCGTGGCTTCTTCGAGTTGCAGTTTCTGATGCATTTTCCAGCCGAAAAATCCCACTCCGGAACCGAGAATCAGGAATGGGATTGTCGGCAATCCTGGAAATGCCGCCATGGCGACCAGCACGCCGCCCGCAAGCATTAACGGCTGCGGATTGCTGAACACCTGCTTCTTCATGTCTCCGCCGAGCTTGTTTTCCGAACTGGCACGGGTGACGATCAGGCCTCCCGAAACGGAAATCATGAGCGCCGGGATCACCGTGACTAGGCCGTCGCCGATGGTCAGAATGGTATAAGTTCCCAGCGCGCGCTTCAAATCCATCCCATGTTGGAACACGCCGATCATAAATCCCGCGACGATATTGATCGTCGTGATCATGATGCTGGCCACGGCGTCGCGCTGCGTGAAGCGGGTCGCTCCATCCATAGCGCCAAAAAATTCCGCCTCCGCCGCCAAATTTTTGCGCCTGGACCGCGCTTCATGCTCGTCAATCAACCCGGAGTTCAAATCGGAATCGATCGACATCTGTTTTCCCGGTAGAGCGTCCAAAGTGAAACGCGCCGTGACCTCGGAAATACGCACCGCGCCATGATTAATGACTACGTACTGAATCGCGATCATCACCAGGAAGATCACGATGCCGATAATGTAATTGCCGCCCACCACAAAATTGCCAAACGCCTCAATCACTTGACCGGCAGCGCCCGCGCCACCATTGCCATGCATCAGGATCAAACGAGTCGCTGATATATTGAGTGCGAGCCGGAACAGCGTAAGCAGCAAGAGAGTTGTTGGGAATACGCTGAACTCCACGGGCTTGGTGATATACATAGAGACCAGCAGCACGATCACGGCGAGCGTGATGTTGGCGCTGATCAGAATGTCGAGCAAAAACGCCGGCATCGGCATAATCATTGCCATGACAATGCCAAGAACTGCCAAGGGCGCTGCGATCTCGCTTAGGTTCCCAAATCGGGAACCCTTCTTCGCGACAGCCCTCGGTTTCAATGCAACAACTTGCGATTTCGGCGCCGCGCCGCGCGCGGGTTTTTGTGCCGAAACGGGAGCGATTTTAGGAGCAGCGGCCATCTATCGCCCGAGTAGTGCATTTCATGAACCGGATCAGGTCGAAAAAATCACGGATTATTCCTGAAGGGGCAGATAGGGTCTAATATCAGATACCACTTGGGCACATCGTACAATCGTAAGATGGCCGCTACCGCCGAACCCGTTTATCACACTTCCGGATTCATCCGGCTAACGCGGCCGCAGCTTGTCGGTACGCTGGGCGGATTGCTGCTTGCGCTGCTGGTTTCCGCGCTCGATCAAACGGTGGTCGGAACAGCGGAGCCGCGCATTATTGCTAACCTTTCCGGGTTTGACCGCTATCCCTGGGTCGCGACTGCGTATATGCTCGCGATGACCGTCTCGGTTCCGATCTTCGCCAAGCTCTCCGATATCTACGGCCGAAAAGGATTCTTCCTTAGCGGGTTGATCACCTTCGTGGCCGCCTCGGCCTTCTGCGGAGCGTCCGGGGAACTTCCTTTGCCGATCGACGGCATGAATCAGTTGATTCTGTTCCGCGGCGTGCAAGGGATCGGCGCGGGAATCCTGTTTGGCTTGACCTTCACCATCGTCGGCGACATTTTTTCACCGGTCGAGCGTGGAAAATACCAGGGAATCTTCGCCGCCATGTGGGGGCTGGCGTCGATTTTCGGCCCCACTCTGGGCGGCTTTCTGACCGACCACTATTCATGGCGCTCAGTGTTTTACGTGAATCTACCGGTGGGCATCGTCGCCGCGATCGCCATCTGGCTGGAGTTTCCGTCCTTCCGCCCCCAGGGAGTGCGCCGAAAGGTCGACTTCGCCGGAGTGTTCACACTCACTTTGTGCCTGGTTCCGCTGCTGCTTGCGTTTACCTGGGTCACCGATTACGGCTGGACCTCCATCAGGGTCGAATCGCTGCTCGCGTTTTCAGCCGTGATGCTGGCTGTGTTCCTTTATGCCGAAACGAAAGCGTCTGAGCCGGTGATTCCTCTAGCATTGTTCCACAATCCGATCATCGCGATCTGCTCCGTAGCGGCATTTGTGCTGGGCATGGGAATGTTCGGCATCATCATTTATCTGCCATTGTTCATGCAGGGAGTGATGGGGGTGTCGGCAACGCAATCCGGCTCCCTGCTGACGCCGCTGATGATGGGCGCGGTGGTCGGGAGCATCGCCGCCGGGCAATATACGTCACGGACCGGACGATACAAACCTCTCGCGATGGCGGGATCGATCGCGATCGCCCTGGGCATGATCCTGTTCGCGGGTATGGGTGCGGATACCGTACGCAGCGAAGTGGTGCGAGCCATGATCATCGCCGGACTGGGGCTCGGCCTGATCCAACCTGTGTATACGCTGGCGGTGCAGAACACCGCTCCCCGCGAACATATGGGCGCGGCGACCGCGTCCACGCAATTCTTCCGCTCGATCGGCAGCACCATGGGCGTCGCGATTTTCGGCAGTGTGCTGCTGACCATTTATAAACGTGACTTCGCCAGCGGAGTACCGCACGGCACGCCGGCGATTGCCCTAAAGCCATTCAACAATCCGCTGTTGCTGGCGCAGATTCGCCCCCAGCTCGAAGCCAGATTCGGGAAGTACCCCGGCGGCCTGGAACTGCTCAAGCAATTGCTCGCAAACGTGCGCATCTCGCTGGTCCACGGCATTCACGCCATCTTTTTCGTAGGCGCGATCATCATGTGCGCAGCGGTCGTGCTGAACGCATGTCTGAAGGAAGTACGTCTGAAAGGCAAAATGACAGTGGAGCCGGAGATCGGATGAGCCGGTCGACCGTTACCCTTTCCGCGATCTGCGCGATCAGCTCGTCGCCGACGTTGCAGTATCAGCGCGATATCGCTCGCCCACCCCGTCCGCTCTGGCGCAGCCGATTCGGAACCGCTTAGCACGCGCCCCGCATCGAACACCGGAATTCCAATCCCGCTCAAAGCCAAAGGCGCATCGGCGATCACCGCGCGTGCTCCCAGCTCGCCGAGGCACGCTTCCATTTCCGTCGACCGCAGCCCCGGATTGACCGGCGCGCAAATTGCCACCGACGCCACGCCCGCAGCTCATTCAGAAACGCGGCTCTCTCCGCAGTAGCCATAACTTAGCCTCGGATTATATCGCCCGCCGCAAATACGCGATCAACGCCGCCGGATCGTCGGTAATAATCCCGTCGACCCCCGCCGCGATCAGCCGCTTCCAATCCTCGACCGTATTCGCCGTCCACGGAATCACCCGCAGCCCCGCCCGGTGAGCCTCGCGAACCTCTTCCTCCGTCACCAGAACATACTCCGGCGCAACGATGCTCGTCCCCGCTTCGCGCGCGATCCCGACAAAACTCCGCGCCGCGCCTTCCCACAGCGCCGCCAGCGTGATCTCCGGAGCCAGCCGCTTCATCCGGCCCAGAATCGCGAAGTCGAACGATTGGAAAATCACCCGAGCTGCCACCCCATGCTCGCGAATCACCGCCAGCACCATCTCCGCGAAATTCGCCGGCGTGTGCTCCGATACCTTGGCTTCGATATTGAAGAGGAAGGTCCCTTTTAGCGCCAGTACTTCGTGCAGCGTCGGCAGCCCGCTCTCAGCCGCCGTCAGCGTGCGAATAAAGGTGCCCGTCTTTAAATAAGGATCGTGCGAAACCACCACCACGTCATCGCGCGACACCACTACGTCCATCTCGATCGCATCGACGCCCACACCAATCGCGTACTCGAACGCAGCGATCGTATTTTCGGGGAGCATAGCACGCGCTCCGCGATGTCCGTGAACTTCAATCAAGTTAATTCTGCTGCCGTCTGAAATCGCACTGGCAGCAATCGCTGCACCGTCCGCACTTTTCGCAGCAGTGATTCGGACACGCGTCTTTCGTGCAGTGGACGCAAATCGCAGTCGATGGCTCGCCGCAGATGTTGCATGTGAAGGTTAGAATCTCTGTCATCTTGGATCACTCCGGCTGTGTTGTCTTCTTCTTCGCCGCGGCCGGCTTCGGAGGCGTCTGCTTCGATAGCATCCCCCGGCACCTCTGCGCTTCTTTATCGGCGATTTCGAACTCCTGCTCCTTGGTCACCGCCAGGTCCGATATGTATTGGCGCAGCTTGTCCCGATTGGCCGAATTCTCCGCCGCCACGCCCATCAATAAATCCCCCACCGCCGGATTCTGATAATTCCGCACGCCCTCCACCAGCGAATTCAACCGTAATTCCAAGGATTGCAACCGGAAATACGTGTCGAGCGCCAGCGTCAATCGCTCCGGCTGCTTCTCCAAAGCCTTCGCCGAATCACCCAGAAATCCCAACTCGTCCTCGGCTCCCTTCCACTGCGCGATATAAGCGTCCGGAGCCCCCTTTTGCACCCACTCCTTCGGCGTCAATTGATCCAGAATCGGTTTCAACCGCGCCGCCTGCGCCGAAAGCGCCGCAATCATCGGCGCCGTATCCCAAGGCGTCGCAACCCCAGTCTGCCCAAAAGCCGGGAGGACGAAAAAGGCGAGCAAAAAGAGCTTCATGCCAACGACCAGTCTCTCACAACAGCCGCCCAAATTCGTGCCCGCCCCGTCGTTTTGGAGGGTAGTGTTTGTGGATAGCGAACCCACATCGCTACCGAGCCGTGACCACAGGGAGCGGTGTCTTCGTACCTAGAACAGCAGCCGCTCCGGCATTGGAGAAAACGCCGGAGTAATCCCCGTCACCTTCCCCAGCCATTCGATTGCCCGCTTCGCCGTCACCCGAATTACCGTACTCGCGCTGCGATGCTTCGGCTCCGGAGCATTGCCATCTCCGCTCGGCACATTCGATCCCATAAAATGCCCCGGAGGAGGTGCCGGAGGCGCGGGTGGGGGCGCCTTTCCCGCATCGCCGGGGCCGGAGCCCGCTCCGCTCGACGATGAACCTCCCGCCGTTCCCAGCACTCCACGGCTCAGCCGGATAGACGCCACATTCTCCGCGTCCTGCACCGCCCGCATAAAATACTGCCAGAACTGGCTCTTATCCCACCCGTTCTGCGCAATCGGTACCGACCGCGAGACCTTCAGCGATTCCCCCGGCCCCAGCCGCTTCATATTTTCCGAAGGCAGCAGCGCGTGCCGCACCTCCACCAGTCCGTCTTCCACTTCGATTGTGGTCGCCTCGTCGTTATCGTCGACGGTTACGTCGAACGTGGTGCCGCGCACTGAAATTACCGCCGTCGGTGTCAGAATCCGGTTCGGATTCGGGACATTCCCGAAATGTTCGATATGTACCCGGATCCGCCCGACCAGAAGATCGATCAGATCTTTAACATTCCACGCGTTCTTGCGGAACACCAGGTGAGAATTTGGAAACACTTCGAACGTGCTGCCGTCTGATACTTGAAAGGTAGCGTGGCCGTCCGGTCCGGTGACGATCATTTCCTGCACCTTCACCGTGCCGCCATCCGTCAGGCCGTAAAGGATCGTATCTCTGAGTACCGAGACTTGGCCCGTCATCGTCAAAACCTTGGCGGCGTATTGGCCGGAATCTGAAGGAGGAGGAAATTGCCCCAGACACACTGCGCCCATGGCTGCCAAAAGCAGCGACAACTTGGCCGTAAGTGCGCGTCTCCGAACGGGCATAAATACACTCGTCGTATGGATTCCCAAAGGGGGAACCGCAACGAAATTTAGTCTAACACTAAAATTGCAAGCAAGTGTTCGGCCTAAGAGAAAATTTTGGAGCGGAATACACTAGAATCAGTAGTTTCTGAGGAAACCAGCCGATGATTGAGGGTACAATGGACAAGTTGAATGGATAAAAGCGCCACAGTACGTGTCCTGGCAGCCACACTCTGGCTGGCGCTCGGTCTCGACGCACAAACCCCGTCTACCGACGCTCCCAACTGGCGCCAGATCGGAAATGCCCTCATCGACCGTTCCCTGGCCGGCCTCGCCAGCGGCCCCGTCGACCGCGTCTGGTACTCCGCCGATGGTTCCCAGCTTCTGATCCGCACCCCCTCCGGCAGCGTTTTCGCGACCTCTGATTTTGAGGCCTGGCAGCCGGCCTCGGCCGTGGCTCCCGCGCCCGTCACCCGTTCCGGCGCTGGTTCTCTTCCCGAAGCCGACGCCGTCACCCGCTCCGGCCGTGCCAATTCCGCGCGTTTATATTCCTTCGCGAAATTCGTTTATAAATCGGATAATAACGGTGCAAGTTGGGATAATTTAACGTCATTTCGCAATCATTCGATCGTCGGCGAAGGCCTTCGCGATCTGGCCGTCTCGCCTTCGAATGAGGATGAGGCGGTTGTCGCCGATGCCTCCGGCGTCTTCCGCACTGTCGATGGAGGAAAATCCTGGAACGGCCTCAATCAGGGCCTGCCCAATCTTCCCGCCGCCCGCCTGCTGAGTCTCCCGTCCGGCGACCAGGGCGCGCGCCTCGGCCTGCGCGACCTCAGTACGGTCGAATGGCAGCCCGGACAGAAGCTAGCCTGGCTGCCGGCCGACAATTCCGATCAGGAGCGCGAATTGGGCCTGCGCCAAGCCTTGACGGCGATGCGCGGAATCAAGGTCACAGCCCTCGCGATCTCGGGAGAAGTGGTTTACCTCGGCACCGACGACGCGCAACTGCTGGTTTCGACCGACGCCGGCAAAAACTATCCGATCACCTACCTGTTCCCCGAAGGCGGCGCGGTGCAGCGTTTCTGGACCGACCCCACCGATCCTAGAATTGCCATCGCCGTCGTCGGCGTTCACGTTCTGCGCACCATCAACGGCGGCGCGAATTGGGACGATATGACCGGCAATCTCCCCAACGCGCCGCTGCACGGCGTCACTGCCGATCGATCGAGCGGCGCCGTCTACGTCGCGTCCGACCGCGGAGTCTTCTACGCCTCCTCCGATCTGGCTACTTTGAGCGGAGCCGTATCGTGGTCGCCCTTGTCCGGCCTTCCGCAAGCCCCGGCGGCGGACGTAAAGCTCGATGACGGAGCGAATCAGTTGTGGGCCGCGATCGATGGCTACGGCGTCTATTCCACGCTGGCCCCGCATCGTTTCCGCGATCCGCGTGTCGTCAGCACCGCGGATTTCGTGGCTCGCGCCGCGGCCCCCGGATCGCTGGTTACCGTGGCCGGCGCAAGCGTCAGCGCCGCCCAGGCCGGCAACCTGCCCATGGTCGTTCTCGCTTCGACAGAGACCGGATCGCAGATCCAGATCCCGTTTGAAGCGCTCGGCTCCAGTATTTCGCTGGCCGTTTCTTCCACCGGCGGCCAACGCACGCTTCCCTCGGTCCCCTTGGAAACCGCCGCCCCGGCAATTTTCGTCGCCCCCGACGGATCCCCCATGCTTCTCGACGCCGATACCGGAGTCATGTTGGACGCCATGACCCCCGCCCATTCCCGCGGCCATATTCAAATTCTCTCGACAGGCCTGGGCCGGGTCACACCAAATTGGCCCACCGGCTTGGCCGCACCCATCGAAAATCCCCCCAAAGTCGCCGCCCCCGTAGTCGCCTATCTCGACCGCCAGCCAGTCGAAGTAACCAAGGCAGTCCTCGCCCCCTACATCGGCTACTACCTGATAGAAATCGAAGTCCCCAAAATCGTCAACTACGGCCCGGCCGAATTATATTTAGAAGTAGGCGGCCAATCCAGCAACCGCGTGAGAGTGTACATCGAACCTTGAAATTCTCAGGTAGCCTAACTCCGTTTGAGGTACCCAGGAATTGGACGAATATGGACTTGGGGACACGCAAGCGGCCGCTCTCGAAGATCTCGGCAAGACCCTCCAGGAACGGAGATCTCCTCTCCGTTTGGATCCGTCTGAAATCCAAGCGGATCATCAACGGCTAGTAGGGCTGTCCCCCAGGACCGCAGCCGACGCCCGCGTCGGCTCCTGTTTCCCGGGAGATCGATACCATCGCGGACCGCCGAATCCCCGCCCATGTCATAGCCCCTGGCCAGGGGATTCTTCACCCACCTCAACGCCGCGTAACCAATCACCGTCAACACTGTATTGCTAAACACAGCCGTGGAACCGCCATGCGTAAGCGCGGACATTCGCAAATAAACCGGCCAACCCGAGCCCGGCCCGGCCGTCATAGATCAAAGGAGCCCCATGTCACGAATCCGATTCGCTCTCCGCAGCCTCGCCAAAGCGCCCTTACTCAGCCTGGTCGTCATCCTGTCGCTCGGCCTCGGCATCGGCGTCAACACCGCCATCTTCTCCTTGCTCCACGAAGTGGTGCTGAGCGCACTGCCGGTCCCGCATCCCGAGCAGCTTGTCCTCCTCACCTCGCCCGGAAACCTCAAAAACGGAAGAACTGGAGACAACGACTCCGGCGGCATGGACTATATTTTTAACTGGCGGACCTTTCGGGAGCTAGAAAAACACGCGGAAGCCGCCACTGTGGTGAGCTTCCGCGCGTTTCCCAGCAACATTGCGTTCTCTCGCCAGACGGTCAGAGGAGAGATGATGCTGGTCTCCGGCGGCTATTTTTCGGTTCTCGGCGTCCAGCCCTTCGCCGGCCGTCTCATCGGTCCAGAGGACGACGTCCCAGGCGGCGGCAATCCGATCGCCGTGCTGGGATATCACTACTGGCGTGACGAACTCGGCGCCGACCCTGCTGTACTCAACCAGACCATCAAGATCAACGGCCAGCCTTTCACCATCGCCGGCATCGCTCCCGCCAACTTCACGGGCACGACGGTGGGAACGGACGCGAGCGTCTACCTGCCCATTTCTTTCAAGCCTCATCTTACCGAGGATTGGAACGGCACCGACAAGCTGGCCGACTACTGGATCTACCTGCTGGCCCGCTTGAAACCAGGCGTTACCATGCAGCAGGCGGAAGCCGCGCTGAACGGCCCCTATCGCGGAATTGTGGAGGAGATGGCGGCGTCGATCGACGGGAAGGTCGAGAAGACCCCTCGTTTCCGCGACCAGAAGTTGACATTGAAGGCTGGCCGTCAAGGCAACAGTGAGTTCCGAGAAGATTATCGCTCCGCGCTCAACATCCTGCTGCTGGCCACCGGCCTGGTGCTGCTCATCGCCATGGCGAACGCGGCGAATCTTCTGCTCGCCCGTTCCGTCGAGCGTCGAAAAGAGCTGGCCATTCGCGCCGCCATCGGCGCCAGCCGCTGGGAGTTGATGGCCCAGTTCCTCACTGAAGCTCTTCTCCTCGCAGTCGCTGGCGGAGTCGCGGGGATCGCCATCGCCATCCTGTCTCTCAAAATGCTCCTGGCCTCCTGGGGCGGAGATGCGAACTTTTTCAACACCGCCAGTCTGAACTGGACGGTGCTGTGGTTCAGCCTGGGCCTCTCGCTCGCGACCGGCATTTTGGTCGGACTCTATCCCGCCTGGGATGCGGCCCGTACCACCTTGGGGGCGACACTCAGCGATGAATCGGGTAAAGCCTCGTCCTCGCGCGGATCGGCGCGGCTGCGCAAGGCGCTGGTCTGCACCCAGCTCACCGTCTCGATCGTGCTCCTTGTTCCCACCGGACTGTTCCTCAAGAGCTTGGTCAACCTGTTGCAGGTGAATCTCGGAATTCGCACCGCGAATATCGTCGGCTTTCGCATCACCCCGCAGTGGAACGGTTACACCCCGGCGCAATCTCAAGCCATCTTCGAGCGAGCCGAAGCCGAACTGGCCGCCATTCCCGGAGTGCGCAGCGCCGTCGGTTCCTCCGTGCCGCTCATCGGCAACAGCAACTGGGGCACCAGCTTCAGCATGGAAGGCATGGCCGCCGGCGCTCAACGTCCCAATACGAAGTACGACGAAGTGGGTCCTGGATTTTTCGCGAAAGCCGGCATTCCCCTCATCGCTGGTCGCGATATCCAGGAAACGGACACGGCCACATCGCCGAAAATCGTGGTCGTGAATGAAACCTTGGTGCAGCAAGTCTTCAAAGGCGTCAACCCCATCGGCCATCGCATCGGCTTCGCCAAGGACGGGAATCTCGATACCGAGATCGTCGGCATCGTGAAGGACAGTCATTATTCGAGCGTCCGCCAGCAGCCTCCGCCCGTTTTCTACCGTCCCTGGCGTCAGGACGGCAAACTCGGAACGATCTCATTTTACGTGCGCTCGGATCTGCCTTCGCAACAGATCGTGCCCCAGATCCGCCAGGTGATGCGGTCGATTGACGCCGGCGTTCCTCTCGAAGATATGCGTTCGCTCGAAGAACAGGTGCACTTCAACATCAAGTCCGACGAGCTCATCATGCGCCTCGCGGCAGCTTTCGCCGCGCTCGCAACCACCCTCGCCATGCTCGGTTTATACGGAGTCATGGCATACAGCGTCGCCCGGCGCACACGCGAAATCGGCATCCGGATGGCGCTCGGCGCCCCTCCCGCCAAAATCCGCTCCATGGTGATGGGCGAGATGGTTTGGATTCTCACGCTCGGACTGGGCGTTGGCATCCCGCTGGCGCTCGCCGCAACCAAGGTCATCGAGAGCCGCCTCTTTGGCGTTCATGCGAAAGATCTCACTATCCTCGCGTCCGCGGCCTTGCTCCTTTCCGTCACCGCCGCTGCCGCCGCCTTCTGTCCCGCCCGCCGTGCCTCCCGAGTCGATCCGCTGGACGCTTTGCGAACCGAATAGCGGGGATACGCTATATTGAACTTTGATGCGGCTGTTCTTCGCCTCCATTCTCGCGCTCCCTTTTCTCGCGCAGACTAAACCGGAAAAACTCGCTCCCTATTACCCCACTCCGGAAACAATTGTCGAGAAAATGCTCCGCTTCGGTGAAGTTAAGCCGGGTGAAAAAGTTTACGACCTCGGATCCGGAGATGGACGCATCGTCATCATGGCTGCTAAAAAATTCAAGGCCAACGCCGTCGGTGTGGAGTTCGACGACAGCCTCTGGAAGCAGAGTTCGGAGCGCATCTCGAAGCTGGGGCTCACCGCTTCCGCGCGCATCATTCATGGCGATCTGATGCTCCAGGATTATTCAGACGCGGACCTGCTGACGGTCTATCTGCTGCCCGTGTCCAACGACAAGGTCACGCCGATCCTAGAAAAGCAATTGAAAAAGGGCACGCGCATTGTGGCCCACGACTTCGAATTTTCGGCGTGGAAACCCGAAAAAATCCAGGATATTGACGACGATGGCGATGGCCGCAGCCATCGTTTATTCTTGTATCGGCGCTAATTTATGGTTCCTTACCGGGGGCGGTTCGCCCTCCGCATCGCGCGCCTGGTGCTGTCGACAGCGTGTTTGTCTACTTACGCCCACGTCACAGGCTGGCGCCTCACTTGGGTCATCGCGCTCCTCGCCGCGTACCTGGTCTACGCCATCGGCGCGATGTTCGAGGTTCGATTCGATTCTACCTGGCGCACCAATATCGGGATGGTCGTCGACACCGCTTTTTTCGGATTCTGGACTTACCTCGCCCCCGGAGGCTGGACCGGCAGTACTCCCGCTGGTTGGCTTTCGGCGCTGGATACTTCTTATTTGTTTGTATCAGTTGTCTTGTTGCAGGAGGCGTCGCGGGTGGCTTTGGTGGCGCTGGTCGTGCTGGTCGACTCGCTCCTTTTTACCCCTCCCGAAGAGATGTCCCTGGTTTGGACTGCGCTTGGGATGGGGTCGGCTTCCATCGCTATCTCGTTCTATAAACGGTATGTTGATACCCGCATGTCGAATACTTTGCGGCACAACGTGATTATCCGCAGTCAGGCCCAAGGCGCGCGCGAAGCGGAGCGGGAGCGCATGGCTCATGATTTTCACGATGGGCCGCTGCAAAGCTTTATCAGTTTCCAGATGAGGTTGGAAATCATCAAGAAACTACTGGCCCGGGATGTGGTCGCCGCGACTGCTGAATTACTGCAATTGCAGGACTTATGCCGCACTCAGGTGGGCGAATTGCGCGGCTTTGTGCGCAGCATGCGGCCGGCCGAGGAAGGCGTCAGTTTGAGTGCGTCGTTAAGCCGAATGTGCGAACAGTTTCAAAGGGAAACGGGCATTTCCGCTGCCTTTTCAGCCGGTGATTTTCACGATCCCGCGGATACCGAAGTTTCGCTGGAACTGTTGCAAATAGTACGCGAAACGCTCAATAACATCTATAAACACTCCGGCGCGTCGCGGCTGGCTGTCTCGATCAATAAACGCGAGCAGAGGCTGGAAATTTCGGCGGAAGATAATGGCGGCGGATTCCCGTTCAGCGGCTCGTTTAGTCTGGAAGAATTGGAACTATTGAGGTTAGGTCCAGTCAGCATTAAGCGCCGCGTCAGAATGCTGGGTGGGGAAATGCAAATCGAATCGAAACCGGGCCAGGGCGCGAGCTTGCAGATCAGGATTCCGGTTTGAAGCGCATCCCACTCATTTTATTGCTACTTACCTCTTGCGGAAAATATGCGGAATTCAAGCTGCCGCCGCCAGACGCTGAAGGGCCGAAAGGGCCGTTCCATTGGGAAGCAGCGGTGCAACCTGTTCTTTCTTTTGGGGATTGGGATTCGGGCGATGTTTTGAATCCATCGGTGGTTCGGTTTCAGGACGAATATTTGAACTACTATTCGGGATATGACGGCCGCACTTGGAACACTGGGCTAGCGGTGTCAAGTGACGGAATCCATTGGACAAAACGCGGCAAGATTTTTGGACCCGATGCGGGAAACGGCTCCGCTTTAGTGCGTGGCGGAAAGATCTTTTATTGGTATCAAACTGGATCTCCGGTTCAGATTGCACTCGATGGCTCAATCGTCTTAAAAGCCGGTCCACGCGGAAGTTGGGATGAACTAGGGGTTGCTGATCCGTATGTGATTGAGCGCAATGGGGAACTCTATCTTTATTACCTTGGAATGGACAGGGCGAGGCGACAGAGGCTGGGAGTGGCTCGATCGCAGGATGGAAGGGTTTGGGAAAAGCTTATCTCTAATCCAATCATGGAGTTGGGTGAAGCTGGCGCTTTTGATGAGATGGGATTGGGAGAACCGGCCGTCTGGTCTTCCGGGGGCTGGTATTGGATGCTTTATACAGGGCGCGCACGGGGGGAAAAAAGGCGGATAGGTCTTGCAAAATCAACAGATGGGGTGCATTGGTCGCGTGAGTCCCTCTTGATAGAAGGCACTGAGGGTTGGGATAAGGAAGTGGTTTGCGATCCGACGGTCGAAGTTCTTCCCGATGGGGTTCGAGTGTGGTTTGGCGGAGGCGATGTGGCGCGTCCGGATCAGGGATTACATGGGCAAATTGGCGTGGGAATGCTTCGTTAAAGCGGCATAAGTTGCTAAAAAGAGCGTTGGAAGAGGGGTTAATCGACCATAATTTCGCCAAAAAAAAGAGCCGACGAGGGCGTCGGCTGCGGTCCGGGGGACCGCCCTACTGGGATTTTTTTAGGGACGGGAAATCAGGTTTAGCTGTTTTGTTTCGAGGGCGAGGAGGGCTTCCTTGGTTGGAAGGCCGCCGCCGAAGCCGGTTAGTTTTCCGTTTGCGCCGATTACGCGGTGGCAGGGGATTACGATTGGGATTGGATTTTGGCCGTTGGCTGCGCCGACCGCTCGCGAGGCTTTGGGATTTCCTACACGCTTGGCGAGTTCACCGTAGGAGATGGTTTCGCCGTAGGGGATGTCCTGGAGATTGCGCCACACGGTGCGTTGAAATTCTGTACCGTCCGGCGCTAGAGGCAAATCGAAATCGGCGCGCTTGCCGGCGAAATATTCGCGCAGTTGCTTCACGGCCTGGCCGACGGGGCCGCGTGAGGATTCCGTCCAGTCCGGGTCCGCGGTTCGCGCGCTGCCGTTTTTGGGAAATTCGATGCGCCGCACGGCTTGGTCGTCGCCGGCGATGAGCAAGGTTCCAATGGGTGTGTCGAGATAGGTGTAGTTCATAAAGGATGACTCCCGTTCCAGATGTACATTGCGGCGTAGGCCCGCCACGGGCGCCACGCTTCCGATTCCTTCGCGAAGCTTCGGAGGTATAAATCGCCGGCCGGGAACGCGTCCGGTTCGCCGATGCGCATGGCGATATATTGCGCGGTCCAGGGACCGATGCCGGGCAGCCTGGTGATGGCTTCCTCGAACGTTTCGAGACCGAGAGAAGCATCGAAGGAAACTTCGCCGCGCGCGACCGCCGAGGCCAGTTCGCGAATGGAATGGGCGCGTTGTTTGGTCAGTCCGATGAGCGAAAGGTCCGCGTCGGCCAGCGCTTCGGCTCCGGGAAAGATTCCCGCCTGGCTGAATCGCGCGACCAGACGGCCCGCCATGGTGGTGGCGCCCTTCACACTGACTTGCTGGCCGAGAATCGCCCGCACGGCGATTTCAAAACCGTCCCAGCATCCGGGCACGCGCATACCTGAGTGATCCTGGACCATCGCTTTGAGACGCGGATCGCGCCGCAGATGTTCATCGACATCGGCCGGATCGGCGCGCAGATCGAAGATGTTGCGCACTCGTTCCACGATGCGGAACAAGGCCGCAGGCTCCGGAAACTCGATGCTCAGCTCCAGGTGATGTTTCGCGAATACGGGCCGGACGGAGATGAATCCAGTCTTCCCATCGAGCGAAATCGTCCGGCGATATTCGTCGAGCGTAATCGTCTCGACTCCGGGGATCGCACGCATTCCGAGGAATCCGATAATGGACGCCCAGTTGTAGGGCGGGCGGTAGCCGAGGCGAAAAGTGTAAACGCCGGCCTCCGTTCCCTTTCGTTCACGCGCGGTCGACTTGCGCAGATCGCCAGGCGTGCGGCCGTAGAGCTTTTGAAACGTGGCGTTGAAGCGGCGGATGCTTCCGAATCCGGACGCCATGGCCACTTGCGTCATGGGCAGTTCCGTCTCATCGATCAACTTCTTCGCGAAGTGTACGCGGCGCGTTTGCGCGACGGCGACCGGGGTGGCTCCCAGGTGCTGGAGAAACATTCTGCGCAAGTGACGCGCGCCGAGACCCAAACGCTCCGCCAGATTATCGACACCGGTCTCGTCGAGCGCTCCTTCAGAGATCAATTTCAATCCGCGCGATACGCTGACGGATGTTCCGAGCCATGCAGGCGTACCCGGCGACGTCTCCGGACGGCAGCGGAGACAGGGACGAAAGCCAGCCTCAGCAGCAGCGGCGGCGGACGGGAAATAGAGAATATTCGAAGGCTTTGGCGAGGGCGCGGGACAAATGGGCCGGCAGTAAATCCGCGTGGAAGTGACGCCGATGAAGAAACGTCCGTCGAAGCGGGCGTCGCGAGCCAGACGGGCGCGGTCGCAAACTGCATGGGTGAGTTCCACTGCTCAATTATGCGGCAGGGCGTGGAAGAAGACTAGCCGTTTTCGGACATCATTACAATTCCAGTTTTCCGCGGTACGTCATTTCTTTCACCGCGAATTTGCACTTCACTTCGACGGGACCGATCTTGGTGGTGAAGGTGACCTGGCCGTCTTTAATCGGCTCCGCGCGCGGAAAATAGAACAGCGTACCGACTTTTTTGACCACCGCGAGGTTGGCCAGAGGGAGCGGTCCACCGTGCTTTTCAAGCTTGGTATTTTGCTTCATCATATCGAGGCGCGCTTCGCTTTGCGCCTCATCGGCATCGGCATCGGCGAGCGTAAGATCCCCGACGACGGCGAGGATGTAGAAATCCGCCAGCTCCGCATACGGCTTGGTTTTCAGCGCATTGCGAATGGGCAGCGCCGATTCCCAGCGCACGGTCGCTTTATAGGCAAGATCCGGCGCATCGCTGGTGGTCGGGTTGCCGTTGGCGCGCTGGCGGCCGGTGTTCGTCATGCCGCCGTTTCGATTCATTGCGCCATTGCGATTCAGCAAGGATCCGCCTGCGCCGCCGAACACGCTGACCGCGGCTTCCTTCGCCCACGGCGATTTCGTGAGCATTTCCTGAACTTCCTGTTCCGTCCAGTCTTCCGGTTTCTTCTCGTTCCAAAATTCCTTCGCCGGGGCGGCGAGCACCGGTAAGGCGGCAAACGGGAGCATCAGAATCTCGCGTCTTGTCATAAGATCATGTTCGCACGGCATACTAAGAAGACATGGAATACAGGACGCTGGGGCGCACCGGTTTGCGAGTCTCGAAGCTCGGTTTTGGCGCGGCGCCGCTCGGCAACGAATTCGGCGAGACGGATCCGGCGGAGGGCGAGAGGGCGGTCCATTGCGCGATCGATCTGGGGATTAATTACTTCGATGTGGCTCCTTATTATGGACGCACGCTGGCGGAGACGCGGCTGGGCGCGGCTCTTGAAGGGCGGCGCGACAAGATCGTGCTGGCCACGAAATGCGGCCGCTACGATATAAACGGATTCGATTTCAGCGCGGCGCGCATTCGTCGGAGCATCGATGAATCCTTGCGACGGTTGCGTACCGATTATCTGGACGTTTTTCTGGCCCATGACATCGAATTTGTGAGTGAAACGCAGATCGTGGAAGAGGCGATTCCGGTGATGCGGGAGCTTCAGCGCGAGGGGAAGGCTCGATTTATCGGCATCACGGGATTGCAGTTGAAGATGCTGCGCGAGGTAGCGGAGGCTGCGCCGGTGGACGTGGTCCTTTCTTATTGCCGCTACAATTTGTTCATCACGGATATGGATGAGATTCTTACGCCGTTCGTTCAGGAGCACGAAATCGGCTTGATCAACGCATCGCCGCTGCACATGGGAATTCTGACTGTGGGCGGTCCGCCGCAGTGGCATCCGGCACCGGTTGAGGTGAAGGAGGTGGGACGAAGGATCGTGGAATTCTGCGAGCAGCGCGGGGTTGCGGCGAGCGACCTGGCGTTACAGTTTTGTATGAAGCACCCTTATGTATCGACGACGCTGGCTGGCATGTCGACGGTGGAACAGGTTCGGCAGAATGCCGGCGCCGGGAGTGCGGATGCGGGGGTGTTGCCGGAGATTCGCGAACTGATTGCTCCGGTTGCGAATCGGAGGTGGGGTAGCGGGCGGGCGGAGAATCAGGATTGAATTGGGCTGTTAGTGGCACGGATGCGGGCTGTAATTCCTTGGGTGGGATTCGTACGTGGTTGTGGGGCCGAAAACATCCGGGATTTGGCTCCGCTCCCTGCGGTCACGGCTCGGTTGGCGATGTGCTGGCAGCGCATGGCGCCGCCTCACGAACGCGGGGCTGAGTGGATGGGGCGAAAAACTGGGGACAGCCCGCTCTGTCCGCTGGCGGCATGGTATTGAGCGTCTGCACGAGGATTGTGGCGCCTTGGGACAGAGTAGGCTCTCCCCAGTTTTTCGCAGGTTCTACTGTTTGCTAAGGTGGTCGCTGAGATATGAGACTCGATTCACATCAACATTTTTGGAAATACTCGGACGCGGAGTATGGTTGGATCGAGGATCCGGCGCTGCGGCGGGATTTTTTGCCTGAGGATCTGCACAAGGTGCTGCGCGCGTCGAAAATCGACGGCTCCGTTTGCGTGCAGGCGCGGCAAACGACGGGCGAGACGGAGTGGCTGCTAGCGCTGGCCGCCGAATATCCGTTTCTAAAAGGAGTGGTCGGATGGGTTCCGTTGACCTCGGCCACAGTGGAGGGCGATCTCGAAAAATACGCGGCCAACAAAAAGCTGAAGGCCGTGCGTCATGTGGTGCAGGATGAAAAAGACGACCGCTATATTCTGCGCGAGGATTTTAACGCTGGGGTGTCGCTGCTCGATAAGCATGGGCTGGCCTATGACATTCTCATTTTCGACCGGCATCTTCCTTATGCGATTCAATTCGTGGATCGGCACCCGAAGCAGCGATTCATCCTGGATCACATCGCCAAGCCGCGGATTCGCGAGGGCGTGGTGATGCCGTGGCGCGACAATTTGCGGGAGATGGCGAAACGGCCCAACGTGTGGTGCAAGGTTTCGGGTGTGGTCACTGAAGCCGATCACAAGCATTGGACGGAGGCGCAACTGCGGTTCTATATCGATACGGCGATCGACGCGTTTGGCCCGAAGCGCATCATGTTCGGGTCCGATTGGCCGGTGTGCCTTTCCGCCACGACTTATAAGGGCTGGAACGATCTGATGCATCGCGCGGCGCAGCAATTATCGTCCGACGAACGCGCGGCGATTTTCGGCGGGACGGCTGCGGAGGCCTATCGAATATGAGCGTTTTGGATCTTTTCAAGCTGGATGGGAAAACGGCGCTGGTCACCGGAGCGAAGCGCGGCATCGGGAAGGCGATGGCGGTGGCGTTGGCGGAAGCGGGCGCGGATATCATCGGGGTGAGTAAAACGTTGGAGGCGAGCGGGTCCGATATCGAGCGGCAGGTCACGGCGCTGGGCCGGAAATTTCGCGGGTATGCGTGCGATTTCGCGAAGCGTGAGGCGGTTTATGGGTTGCTGCGCGAACTGGAAGGCGATGTGATCGACATCCTGGTCAACAATGCCGGAACGATTTTGCGCGGGCGCGCGGCGGAGCATTCTGATGAATATTGGGATGAGGTGATCGAGACGAATCTCAATTCGCAATTCGTGATCAGCCGGGAAATCGGCAAGCGGATGGTGGGGCGCGGGGCAGGAAAAATTATCTTCACGGCGTCGATGCTCACGTTTCAAGGCGGGATCACGGTGCCTGGCTACGCGGCGAGCAAGGGCGCGATCGGTCAATTGACGAAGGCGCTGGCGAATGAATGGGCTCCGCACAATGTGCAGGTGAACGCGATTGCGCCGGGCTATTTCGAGACGGACAATACGTCCGGCCTGCGCGCCGATCCGAACCGCGCGGCGGCGATCCTTTCGCGAATCCCGGCGGGCCGATGGGGAATGCCGGACGATTGCAAGGGAGCTACGGTTTTTCTGGCGTCGAGGGCTTCCGATTACGTGAGCGGGTCGGTTCTGGTGGTGGATGGCGGCTGGTTGGGCAGATAATTGCCGTTGCGGCGGGTGGCGGCAAAATTTTGCCGGGCGATTTACGGGGCCGTATTGACGGGGTTCGATAGGAGCGCGGCCCGTTGCGTGCAATGAGAGATGGCGTGTCTTCACCAGCTATCGCTATCGCACGTGAACCTGTTAGTATTTTCGAACCGACGCCGGCCGCGCGTCGAAAAATCGATCTATGGATGGTGGCGGGCATCGTCGTCGCGATCGGCGCGGTGCTGGCCGGCATTGCTTTTGCCGGGATTCGCATTGGATATTTCTTTCAACCGACCGGAGTGCTGATCGTGCTGGGAGGGACGCTGGGCGTGATCCTGATCACGACGCCGCGGCATGCGCTGGATCGGGCGGTGCGAAGCGCGGTGGCATTGCTGCGGGCGCCGACAGAGAATCGCGTCGCGTTGCTGGAGGAGTTTGTGGCGTTATCGAAAATCGGGCGACCCAAAGGACTGTTCGGAATCGAGCCGATGATCGGACAAGCGAGTCAGCCATTTTTGCGAGAATCCCTGCTGCTGGCGATGGACGCGCGCAATCGCGCGGAATTACAGGCGATGCTCGAAACGAAGTTGCACCAGGCTGAAAAACAGGGGGAAACGGACGCCAGAATCTTCGAGGTGGCGGGCGGTTTCGCGCCGACGATCGGAGTGCTGGGCACAGTGGTCGGATTGATGAACGTGCTGCGGCAGTTCTCAGACATTTCGTCGGTGGCGGCGGGAACGGGCACGGCATTCGTCTCGACGATCTACGGACTGGGGTTAGCGAATCTGATCCTGCTGCCGGCGGCGCAGCGATTGCGGGCGCATGTCGCGGACCGGTTTGAGACACATGAAATGATCGTCGAAGGTACGCTGTGCCTGTTCGACAGCGTGTATCCGGCGCTGGTGCGGGATCGGCTGAGCTGCTTCCTGCGGCCGGGGGAACAGGGCGCATGAAAAGGATAGCGCGGCGCACTGCGGACCAGGGCCGGGATCGATGGATGGTCAGTTATATGGACGTTTTAACGATCCTGCTGATTTTCTTTGTCGCGGCGGCGGCGCAAAGCAAGATGGCTCCCAAGGCTGTGGTGGTGGAAAAAGCTGCCGTAAAGGCTCCTGAACCTATGCCGGCTGCTCCGCCGGAGCCAACGCAGCAGAAGCTCGAAACGCTGGGGCTCGATTTGAAACGCGAGCCGCGCGGGTTGGTCATCAGTCTGCCGCAGACGATTCTTTTCGCGTCCGGAGACGACGCGATCAGCGCCGAAGCACGGCCGCTGGTGGAACAGATTGCGGCGATCCTGCGGGAGATCCCGAACAGGGTGACGCTGGTCGGACACGCCGACGCGGTGCCCATTCATAATCGGCGTTTTAAGAATAATTGGGAACTGGCCGCGGCGCGGAGCTTACGGTTACTGGAACTGTTAGGCAGCGATGGAGGGATCGCGGATTCGCGGCTTTCGGTGGCGAGCTACAGCTCGTTCGATCCTAAGGATACAAATCAAACGGCGGATGGACGGGCCAGCAACCGGCGGGTGGAGATCGTGATTCTGGATGAGCCGGCGCCGGTTGAGGCGCGACCCCAGGCTGCCAGTCTTTAGTCTTTAGCAGCCAGTCTTTAGCAGCCAGCATTTAGGTTCCCGAATTTATGCGAATATTCCCGGATCAGGCTTTGGAAAAGAAAGCATAATCGCCCCTCACCGTCGTTCCGCCATTGGAGCTTCAGTATACAATGGGATTGAAAATGTCATTTCCCGCTACTTACCGCGAGAATCTGCTCCAGACGATCCAAACCATTGATGAAGCGAAGGTTGACCAGGCCATAGAATGGTTTCGCGAAGCTCGCGACCAGGGAAAGGCGATTTTCGTGGCCGGGAATGGCGGCAGCGCGGCCACTGCTTCGCATTTCGTCTGCGACATGATGAAAGGCGCCAGCCTGGGGAAGTCTTCCCGCTTTCGCATTCAGGCGCTGCATGATTCCATGCCGACCCTGACCGCTTACGCCAACGATCTGCATTATCAGGACGCAGCGGTGGAGCAATTGAAGAATTTCGCTGCCTCCGGCGACATTTACATGGCGATTAGCGGATCGGGAAACTCACCCAATGTGATTCGAGCCATGGAGTACGCCAATTCGCTCGGCTGCCGGACTCTCGCGCTGACCGGACGCGATGGAGGGAAACTGGGTAGCTTGGCCCAGTTGAACATCCAGGTGCCGGAGCAGCATATGGGCCGGATCGAAGACGCCCATCATATTATCTGCCACATGATCTGTTACTGCTTTATGGATGTTGGATAAATCCTTATCCTGAGGGGGGTAGGAGGTTCGGAATTTACTTGTCCTAGAAAAAATAATTAAATTGTAAAAGATGGGACATGATAGCCGATAGGATAATTCAGAGGGGAAAGTCCCCTCCTGGGCTGCCAAATGAAGGTAAACGACTCCATATCAACATCTCTCACCTCGACAGGAACGTCGGGGACGCAGGAAACCGCGCGCACGGGCCAAAGCTCCAGCGCGGGCTCGACGCCAACGACGGCGACTTCGTCGAACGATGATGTACACCTGTCGGAACTGGTAAAAAGCTTGCGGTCGCTGGCGGCGGAATCGCCGGAGCGGCAGAATAAGCTCGAATCGCTGGCCCGGTCGTATGCCAACGGATCGTACACAGTGGACGCTGGGGCCACAGCCTCGAAGGTAATCGACGACGCTTTTGAAAATTGACTCATGTGACACGCTCAAAAATCAAGCAAGCGCGAGGCCGGATCGAGGTGTTGCGGCTCGCCTTGCTCAGTCCGGAGCCGGAGGAGATCGCCGCGGCGCTGCCGGGCCTTGATGAAGCGGCGCTTTGTCTCGAAACGGTCGAGCAAGACTTGCGCGAAGGCGTCGGCGCCTCGCATGAGGTGCGCCGCGAGCTTAAGCTTCTCAAAAATGACCTGCGGATCGTCACCCGGCTGATCGAGCACGGGATGGCATTCTGCCAGGGATGGGCGAAGATGCTGGGCGGCTGTCCGGCTTATACACAGGCGGGCGAATCGGCGCTGTCCGAACAGCTTGTCGGCTCCCGGGGAACCGTCTCAATCCGCGGGTAAATATTATGGGACTTCTCACAACTCTTTTGAACGCCTCGCAGGCCCTGGATGTCTACGGCCAGGAGTTCAACACCATTCAGAACAACATCGCCAACCAGAACACGCCCGGCTATGCCGAACAGAGCGTGACGCTTGTGGCCGATTCCTTCAATCCTTCAGAGGCGCTTTACGGAGGGATTTCGACGGGACCGATGGACAGTACGCGTTCCCCCTATCTGGAGCAAGCGGTACAAACGCAGACCACTTTGCTGGGCACGGCGGAACAGCAGGTGTCGGATTTGACGCCGCTGCAATCCATGTTTGATTTATCGTCGACCACCGGCATTTCAGGTTCTCTCGATTCGTTTTTCAACAGCGCTTCCGCTTTAAGCGTCAGTCCGAATGACGCCGTGGCGCGGCAGAACGTGATCACGCAGGCGCAAACGGTGGCGACTTCTTTCAACCAAGCCGCGAGTGGCATCAGTACCGCTTCGGGCAACATCGAGCAGGAGACCAGCGATTCGCTGGCCAGCATTAACCAGATTGCCGGCGATCTTGCCTCTATTAATAATGATGCCGGCAATGCCAGCGGCACCACCGACGCGGGCCTCTCCGCGCAACAGAATGCCGATCTCGAAAATCTTTCAGAAATCGCGAATTTCACCGTGGTCCCGACCACGAACGGCCAGATCAACGTGTACCTGGGCGGACAGACGCCGCTCGTGATGGGCAATCAGGCGTTCAATGTTTCGGCGAATTTCTCCACTCCGCAGACCGTCATCCAGGATTCGGTAGGCAACAATATCACCTCGCAGATCACCGGAGGCCAACTGGGCGCCCAGATTCAGGAGAACAACACAACTCTGCCCGGTTATATGAGTTCGCTGAACAGTCTGGCCAAGAGCTTCGCCGATACCGTGAATACCACGCTTTCGGGAGGTGTGGATGCGAACGGAAACGCGCCTACCACGAATTTGTTCACTTACAATTCCTCGGCCACCGCAGCCTATACTCTGGCGGTAACGCCGGGTTTCACCGGCTCCCAGATCGCGGCCGCGTCGGCGTCTTCTCCAGGCGGCAATGGAAACGCACTGGCCCTGGCAAACCTATCGACCGCTTCCGACGACAATGGATTCACCTTCACGGAGGCGTTCGGAAACCTGGGCCAGACGGTAGGCACCGATGTTTCGACGGCCACCAATAATCAAACGGAACAGCAGAATTTAGTGACCCAGGCGCAAGCCCAAAGAGCCGCTGTGAGCGGCGTTTCGCTCAATACGGAGGCGGCCAAGCTGCTTGAATTTCAGGAATCCTATACCGCCGTGGCAAAAGTGGTGACGACGCTGAACAGCCTGACCGACGCTTTGATGAATATGATGCCGGTGGCCACATAAACGGAGGAATGACCATGGTTTCCAGTCTGCAACCCTTAACGCAAGAATTTCTGAACAATGTCAACCGGATCGGTGTCGAGATGTCGCAAGCCCAGACCCAGCTTTCGACAGGTCTCAAGGTGAACGTCGTCTCGGACTCGCCGGACGTGATTTCGCCGCTGTTGCAGGCGCAGGCGAATCTCGGCTCCGCGCAGCAGGTCACTTCGAATCTCGGCATGGTGTCGACCGAAGTCAATACCGGGGAGCAATCGATGGAGACGGCCGTTTCGCTCATGGATCAGGTGCAGACCCTATCGGCCGAAGGCGCCACAAGTACCCAGACCGCCGCCGGCCGCGTCGATATCGCGCAGCAGTTGCAATCGGTGGAGCAGCAAATGGTGGGGCTCGCCAATACTTCAGTGAATGGACGCTATATTTTCGCCGGCGACACGGACCAGGCTCAGCCCTATACTTTCGACGCCACGCAGCCTGATCCAGTCAGCACTTATCAGGGTTCCGCGTCCACCCGCACGATTCAATCCTCCGACGGAACCACTTTCCCGGTCGCCTTGACCGCGCAGCAGATTTTCGATTCCGCCGACCCCTCCACTAATGTCTTCACGTCGATCAATAACATGGTGACCGCGCTCAACGCCAACGATCAGACGGCGATCACCACCGCCAATAGCGCCCTCCCGAACGTCGCGACTTACATGAACAGCCAACTTGCCTTCTACGGCACCGCGCAGGATGCCGTCACTGCCGCGACCAGCTCCGCCGCCACTTTGACCACGCAGTTGCAGACCCAGATTGCCGGCATCCAGGACGCCGATGAAACGCAATCGATCCTGAATCTGACCCAGGCCCAAACTGAGCAGCAGGCCGCGCTTCAGTCCTTCCAGCAGATTCCACGAACTAGTCTGTTCGATTATCTGGCATGATTTAGGTGATCAGTTCAGCCGGAATGACACGGCGATGGTAATGACCGCCTCCACCGGCTCTCCGTTCAGCAGCGTCGGCTCATATCTCCATAACGATACCGCCGCGGTGGCAGCGCTTATCAGCCGCTGATCGACATCGCTGATCGGAGTGACGTTTAGCAGGCCGCCCTCCTTTGAAACCACGGCGCGCAGCACCACCGTGCCCTCCACTCCCTCCGCCCGTGCATCGGCTGGATACTCGGGGCTGGCCTTCGAAATCAATTTAATCGGCTGGACATTCCCCCCGACGCGAATCCTTTGCGGCGGACCGGAAGGCGCGGCCATCTGCGGACGCTGAGCGACGATCTCTTCGGTCATTTTAACGTCCCCCAGCGTGAGCGAAAAATTCGTCGTCGCGTTCGCCCCCGCCTCAATCGTCAGCGTCTTCTGGTAGGGCGCAAATCCCGGAACGGTCACCTTCACCAGATACTCGCCGGCGGGAATTCCCGGCAGTCTGTAGGCGCCCGCTGCATCGGCGACCGCTGCCTCCTCGTTCGCGCCTCCGGTATTTTTGAAGGAAATCGCCGCGCGCGGAATCACTGCGCCGCTAGGGTCCAGTACCGATCCTGCTATGGAAGCCCGGGCCGCAGCTTGGGGTTCTTCGATAGGAGCCGGCTGCGCGCGGCGTGGTGCCGGTTTATGAACGGCGGGCTCTTTCTTTACCGGCGCCGCGATGTCCACCGGCGTCGCGATCAAAATTCGCGGCACGACCACTGCGGTCGATTGCGCGCGAATCGCAGCCAAGGGCATCGTGACTGCCAGTGCACCGGCCAACATCGCGGCGCAGATCTTCCGGCTGACCGCCTTCCGATTTCGCGCCGGATCGAGCAGCGCGTGAACCCGCCCTTCTAGGTCGAACGCGTCCGCCATCCCCAACGCCGCTTCCGGCATCGTGATCGCCCGCGCGACATCGATCAGATGTCCGGCGTATACCGCGCTCGCCGTGCCCGCCATCACCACCGCATCGTCGCACGATCGCTCCTGCTCCTTCCGGAACTGCTTCGCGGCCAGCCACGCCATAGGGTTAAACCAATGCATCGCCCATGCGCCTTGCGTCACCAATCCCCACAGTGAATCGAGCCGCCGCGCATGAATCATCTCATGCAAAAGAACGATGCGCCGCCGCTCCTCACTCCACCGCCCGGCATCTCCCGGCAGCAGCACCGTGGCGCGAAAAAGTCCATAGCTGAGCGGAACGTCGGTCGCCATGCTCCGCTTCAGTACGACGCGGCGCCCCAGCCCGATGTCCTCAACCAGCGCGAGCCATCGCGGATCGCGAATCTCCTCCGCGCTTCCGAATAAGGAGCGCACGCGCCAATGTCCAACCGCAATCCGCAACAGCATCGCGACCATGCCCGCGATCCAGATCATCACCGGCAGGTTTCGCATGCCCGGACGCCGTGCCTGCACCACCACCGAATCCGATAGCGCCGGCTGCTCGGAAGTGGTGCCGCGCCATGCATTCTGACTGACCGGCATTTTCACCACAGGCCCGATCCACGACGCCAGCGGCAATATCAACAACGCCGCCAGTGCGCAAGTCCACATCGCATAGCGCGCCGAAGCGGACGCTCGCCGCATTGCGAACGCAGTCAGGAATGCCACGGTCAGTACCGCCGTGGCTTTGATGCAGAAATCAATCAGAAAATTCATGGCTTGTGTCCTTCCTTCTTCGCCCGCTCGATTAATTCAGAGAGCTCGTCCAGCTTTTCCCGCGAAAATTTGCCTGGCCGCAAAGCCAGCAGAGCGGTCATCGCCTGCTCGGCCGAGTTGTCGAAAAACGTCGACAACAAGTGCCGCAGCGCCGACTCTGTCGCTTTGTCCCGCGCCACCACTGGCGAGTAAATGTACCGCGCCGCCTGCGCTTCATGCCGGACATGCCCCTTTTCTTCGAGCACGCGCAGCTTCGCCCGCACTGCCGAATAGGACGGCGGATCCGCCAGCAATTCATGAACCTCAGCCGCGGTAGCGCGTCCGCGCCGATAAAGAATATCCATCATCTGCCGCTCGCGCCGGCTCAAATTCCGATCAGGTATTTTCTTCATGCTCTAATGCTGCAAAAGCAGCATGTGCTGCAAATGTAGCATTACATCGATGAGGTGTCAATGAAAAAATACTCGTGTCTAGATCACGCCCTAGCCGCACCGATAGCAATGTCCGTCGTGGGGCAGGTTGCCAACCGTTGCCAACCTGCGGACCGATTGCCAATCGGTCCATCCGGGCGCAGCCCGGACACCTGGAGAACCGCTTCGCGAGCCGGCCTGCGGCGGCCTTTTCTATGCTCGGAAGTTTTACGTAACACCCACCGCTATATTTTCGTTCTTAAGTCGGGCGAATCCTCGGCTGGAGCTTCAGTGTTATGACCCGCCGGGACCCCCGCCGGGAGTGCGGTGCTATTATGGCATCGGACGGAGGAACACAGATGAAGCAGATTATGCTCTGCTACAGCTTCCTGGCGTTGTCACAAGGCACCGGCGTTGCCCAATGCCAGGAAAACGGCTCCGCGTTTGAAGTGGCATCAGTTAAGCCGGCCGCATTAGCCCCGGGCGCTGCGGGCAAGGACTGCACCGGCGGTCCGGGAACCTCGGATCCGGAGAACTTCAGGTGCTCAGGCATGCCTCTCGCGGCCGTGCTTGTCCGTGCTTACGACATAAGTTTCACAAACCTCAGGGCGCCAGATTGGGTGTCTTGGATGGCGAACAGGTATGACATAGCCGCGAAGGTCCCCAGCGGCACATCCAAGGAACAGTTCCAGGCGATGCTGCAGAACCTTCTTTGCGAACGCTTCCATCTCTTGGTGCATCACGAGATGAAGATGCTGCCCTCGTACACTCTTTCTATCGGCAAGGTGGGCTCCAAATTGCGAGCTCATTCGGCATCGGAGAGCTCGTCTTCTCTCCCTGCAAGCGGACGGCCGGGGACTTTCACCTGGGTTGATACACATCATCTTCGAGTGACGGCCAATGACTTGGATATCAAGTCGTTTGCGCGCATGCTCACCTCTGTCATGCAGGAGCCAGTCGCAGACGAGACCGGTCTGGCGGGAGGGTATGACTTTGTCCTGGACTTCGCGCCACCGGAAATCCTGACCGGAGGCGGCTCTGGAAACGACATAGAGGCCCTTCCTGACATTTTCGCAGTTCTAGCCGGGCAGCTTGGTCTGAACCTCGCCAAGAAGAACGTCCCGAGAGAACTGATCGTCGTCGATCAGTCAAACAAGGTGCCAACCGAGAACTGAACTACTTTCCCAGCGCAAGACACCCGCGCGCGGTGGCAAAGAAGCGGAAAGTAGCGCGGAGCGCGGGGACTCTTGTGGCGACCGATGGGCCCATCCTTGATTGGATGTGAAGGGCCAAGCGTCAAAAAAAGCCTTATTGCCCTAATGGCGGCAAGAGTCGGTTCCGCTAATCCGGACGTTATGTCACCACCGTCGGCTTAGGCCACCCGACAATAAGCGACAGATGCGTCTGGACCATCCCTCACACCAACTCAATCGAGACCCGCCGTCCCGCCATCGCTGCCGCCCTCTGCAAACTGGAAAGAGTGATGTTATTTTTCGGATCCAGCAGCCGGTCCACCTGCGTGCGGCTTGTCTTCAGCGGCGCGGCCATTTTGTCTTTGCCAGGCAACCACTTCCTTGACTGCCTGCGCTTGCGTCTCCTCAAAGATGCCTTCCTCTTTTAGGAAATCATCACTGCTCGAACCCATATTGTTGTTGCTCATCGCTTTCTTCACCGCCAATCCTGCGCACCTCATAAATAGCGACGTACGGCAGAGGGCAAAACGCCAACTCTCGCTCACAAATCCGCTCCAAGTCTTACGCCACCGGCAGCGACCAACGGATTTCCATCAGGGTCGCAGAAACCGCTCAAGGCGCTGGCCGACCTGTTCATGAGTGAGGTACTCACCGCGCTTTAAGGCCTCTTCGCCGATCGTAACGGCTTCGACGAACCGCGCTTCTTCCTCGAAGTAGCGCGTCACTACCTCCTGCACCAGTTCGTCAGGTCTTCTGCCAAGCTCGGCGGCAGACTGGGCAAGCTTCGATTCGACCTCGGGAGGGAAGTGCACGATCATTGCTGTGGATCTCCTCACTTCTAAGGATATCAGCGTCTGGAATCCTAATCCCGCGCATCTGATAAACTAGGGGGTTGTCAGGCTTCGGGCTTCGTGCAACGGGCGGCTGCAAACCCCGCCAGGTCCGGAAGGAAGCAACGGTAGCGGTTTAACTCGTGTGCCGCGGATCACCCGGGGTCTGACATTTTCCCCCTCATGTACCAGGTCATCGCACGCAAATACAGGCCGCAAACGTTTGCCGAGCTGATCGGCCAGGAACACGTCAAAACCACTCTCGAAAACGCCATCGCCCAGCGGCGTATCGCCCACGGCTACATTTTTTCCGGCCAGCGAGGCACTGGAAAAACCACCGTCGCTCGCATCATGGCCCGCTGCCTCAACTGCATCCAGGGTCCGACTGCGACGCCGTGTGGGGTATGCGCGAGTTGCCTCGAAACCGCCAGAGGCGGCGCGCCAGACGTCATTGAGATCGACGCCGCCTCGAATCGCGGCATCAACGAAATGCGCGAGTTGCGGGAAAACGTTCGCTATCGCCCCGCCCGCGATCGCTACAAAGTCTTCATCGTCGATGAAGCCCACCAGATCACCAGCGAAGCTTTTAACGCGCTGCTGAAAACGCTCGAAGAACCGCCGGAATGGGTCGTCTTTATTCTCTGCACCACTGAATCGCACAAGATTCCCGCGACCATCGTCTCGCGCTGCCAGCAGTTCAGCTTTCGCTCGGTCGATTTCGCGCAGTTGGTGGAGCGTATGCAATGGATCGCTACTCAGGAAGGCATCACCGCCGATGCCGAGACGTTCAGCGTGCTCGCCCAAGCCGGGGAAGGCAGCGTGCGCGATTCGCTCTCCGCTCTCGATCAAGCCATCGCCTGCTGCGGCACGGAGCTTAAAGCCGTCGAAGTCCGCGGCCTGCTCGGCATGTTCTCGCTCGATTCGCTGGGCGCGGTCGCCAAGGCTCTGAACGATGGCGATTCGAAGGCGATGCTCGACGTGGTGGCCGATCTTGAAGCGAACGGCCGCAGCTTGCAGCACTTTGCGCGCGAGTTGGCGCGCTATTTCCGCAATCTTCTGGTGGTCAAAATTTCCCGCGGCGTCACGAAATTGGTCGCCGCGTCGCCTCTGGAGCAGGAAACATTAGGCCAGGTCGCGGCGCAGTTCAGTGAAGAGGATCTGACCCGCTATTTGCGGCTCACCCTCGATCTTTTCCGCGACTTGCAGAGTTCCTTGCAGCCGCGTCTTCACCTCGAACTAGGCTTGCTGCGTCTGGTCCATGCCGGCAAATTGCAATCGATTGAGGAAGCCATCGCAGGGATCGGCGGAGGGAACTCGGCCCCAGTTGTCGCGCCGAAACCAGGCTCGCCGCCCAGAACCCAGTCGGCACCTGCGAGCGTATCGCCGACGGCTGTGCTGGAAGGGGACAGCCTGCGCTCCCGCATCCACGCCGCGCTTCTTGATGCGAAGCAAACCTATACAGCGGATGCGCTGGAGCATTCTGAGCTGTCTGAATCGGCCACGGAACTGATCGTTACGACGCCGAAACTGTACGCCATGAATCTCAAGAACGCCGAATTCACGGCGGTCGTGCATCGCATCGTCGGCAGGCCGATCAAGGTGACCGTCAAAATCGGTGAAATAGAGCGAACGCCCACGCCCACGCCAGCCCCTAAAACCGACGAAGTAGCGGCGCGAGCGCTGGAGCATCCCGAAGTGAAGCGCTTCCAGGAATTGTTCCCGGACAGCCAGGTACGAACCGTGCGAAATTTAAAGGACGCCTTATGAAAATGCCAGGAAACATGCAGGCCATGATGCAGCAGGCCCAGAAGATGCAAGCGAAGATGCAGGAAGAAATCGCGCAGATTCGCGTCGAGGCAGCCGCTGGCGGCGGCATGGTGTCCGTCAAGATGGACGGTCATAAAAATGTGCTCGGCGTGAAGATCGACCCCGAAGTCGCGGGCGACGTCGAAATGCTCCAGGACCTCGTGATGGCGGCTTGCAATGAGGCCACGAAGAAAGTGGAAGAGCAGAGCCAGAAAATCATGGGCGGCATGCTCGGTGGAATGGGATTGCCGCCAGGACTCATCTAGATGTCCGATTTCGCTGCGCCTTTGCAACGACTGATCGAGGAATTCCGCCGTTTGCCCGGCATCGGCCAGAAGTCCGCGCAGCGAATCGCATTTCATGTACTGCGCAATTCCCGCGACGATGCCGCGCGCCTGGCCCAAGCGATGCTCGATGTGAAAGATAACTTAGGCATTTGCGCGGAATGCAACAACATCAGCGACGGCGAGCTTTGTTCCTATTGCCGGGATCCGCACCGCGACCGCACCCAGGTGTGCGTGGTCGAGGAGCCTCATAATGTCCTGCCGATCGAAACCACGCGCACGTTTGAAGGAATCTATCATGTTTTGCACGGCGCCATTTCCCCTTTGCGCGGCATCGGTCCGGAGCAATTGAAAATAAAAGGTTTGCTGGACCGCATTCAGAAAGGCGACGTTCAGGAAATCATCCTGGCCACCAATCCAACGGTGGAAGGCGAAGCGACGGCGGTCTATTTGTCTCGTCTTTTGAAGCCTTTAGGCATGAAGGTGACGCGAATCGCCATGGGCATCCCCGTCGGCAGCGATTTAGAGTTCGCAGATGAAGTGACCATCTCAAAATCCCTGGAAAATCGCCGCGAGATGTAAGCGTATAATACAGGCAGCATGGACAACGGGAACGGGATCACAAAAGCCGACCTCAAAGCCGCGTTGACGGAATTCAAGGCGGAGTTGAAGACGGAATTGAAGACGGACCTGAGGACCGAATTTAAAGCGGAGCTAGCCGAAGCGTTGGTTGCGCTGAAGACTGAGGTTGTGGACGAACTTACCGAAAAGATGCGCGGGATCGAAACCAACCTTCTCACGGAGTTCCACCGCTACGGCAAAGGCCAGCAACTCCGGTTGCACCACGATTGAGAGCCGAGATGCCATCATCACGGAGCGGCTCGCGATCATCGAAGAGCGGCTCCTCCATCTCGAATTACGCCGGCCCCCAAGTGTCTAAAATGGGCCGAATTATTGGCCTTTCTCTTGTCATTTCCTTTGTCCATGGCCAACCAATCCAGCGCGCGAGCGGCGCCAGGGGCATGGGCGGCAGTGTGCCGCTCGACATGATCGAACACGCGCTGGGGACGCACACGATTCCGATCGCCAATCACGATAACAATTAGCAAAGTTTTAACGAAAACATCCGGGTGCAGAATTTATGGATGGAATTGAAGTAATGGCGGCCCTGTTGACTATGTAGCCGGCGTGGTTCTTAGCCATTGCTTCCATTAGGAATGCCTGATAATATCTGGCGATGGACGATCTCAAGGTTCCGAGAAATACCGACAAATTCGAACACCTGTGCCACCCCGGACGTGTCCAACTGGCAGACGGCGACGGTGAAGGCCGCATAGAGCACGTTTTGGTGAGAGAAAAAGGGCGAGACGGAATCAGGTTCTCGTGGTGGAACAACAATCTGTACATGAAGAATGCTCTTGAACTTCCCGAATCGGATTTGCTCAAATTGTTCCAAGACGCTATCAACAATGGCGTCTTCAGCAGTTCCTTCAGGGAAAAATTGAGTTTAATGCTACGTCATCCTTGACCCATCAGCGCATCGTGTGAAGGGAGTCTGATCCAAAATGTTCTGCTCTAATTGCGGCAATCGGTTCGGCCAAAATGCGAACTTCTGCCCAACATGCGGCAGCGTAGCGCCTAGCGTGATGACAGCGACAGCCGGAACAAATCTTGTTCAGAAGGAGACTGAACCGAAGGCTCAATCCTCAAACGGGTGGTTGATACTTTTGATCGTGCCTCTGGTCCTTATAGGATTGGCCGTATGGGCCGTCGTCAGTTCGAGTCTGCAACAAGCACGTCTCGAAAAGGCATACGAAAATGACCCGTCTCTTCGGCCGGCGCCAGTGGTGGAGCGGGTACGGACGCCAGCTGAGAATTGCCAATTGCTTCACGAATACCTGAAGGACAAAAGAATTGGCGATCTCACGGTGAAGGAGTCGGAACTACTCCAAACGTGCAGAGCGTTGGGACTGTAGCCCGACCCGGAGTTGAAATCAGCAAATTACTATGCTTCCAATGCCGCAATGTGAGTCTCGACACGGCAGGCACGAGCGCGTGCGTCACAATCTACAGGACTGGTAGGAGTCCGGACTCGTGCAGGCCTTCTTGGGTCACGCCGCCTATAGTGATCTCTGTAAGCATGTTGGCTGGACGCGGGGTTGCGAGGGTGACCTTGAGGAAATTATCGCTTAGGGCGCGGGCGCCTTCCAGCGTTACTACGGAAAGCTTCCGGCCGATCATGGAGCGGCGGAACTCTAGGCTCTTTTGCGCGGCTAGTTCGCGCAACACGTGCGTCCGATGTTTGCGGACCGGCATGGGGACTTGCGCGTGATCCGCGGCGGGCGTGCCGGGGCGCTCGGAATAGGTGAAGACGTGCAGGTAAGTGAAGGGGAGGCTGGCGATGAAGGCGCGGGAGTCTTCGAATTCGGCGTCGGTCTCGCCGGGGAAACCGGTCATCACGTCGGCTCCGATGGCGCAATCGGGCATCAAGGCTCGGGCCTTGGCGATGCGGTCGGCGTAGTGGCGCGGGCGGTACTTACGGTGCATGCGGCGCAGGACGGTATCGGATCCGGATTGCAGAGGCGCGTGGACGTGCTTGGCGATACGGGGCGATTCGGCCATCAGGGTGAGGAGATCGTCTGAAAAATCCATCGGCTCGACGGAGCTGAGGCGGAGACGCTCGACTGGGGTTTCGTTGAGGAGGAGGCGGATCAGGTCGGCCAAGCGGATGCGGCCGGGAAAATCTCTTCCCCAGCGTCCCAAGTTGATGCCGCTGAGGACGACTTCGCGATACTTTTTGGCGAGTGCGCCGATTTGATCGATTACCTGCTCCGCGGGAGCGCTGCGGCTGCGGCCGCGTACAAAGGGGATGATGCAGAAAGAACAGCGGTTGTTGCAGCCATCCTGAATCTTGAGATTGGGGCGAGTGCGTTCGCCGGCTGCGTCTTCTACCGGAGCGGAGAGAAAATCGTGGGCGGCGAAGATGTCTCCGACTTCGATCTGGCCGTGGTAATCCATCGACGCGGAAACGAGATCGGGGATTTTCGTTTTATGCGAATTTCCGACGACGAGCGTGACGCCTTCGATCGCGGCGAGTTCCTGAGGAGCGCGTTGGGCATAGCAACCGGTGACCAGAATGCGCGCCTGGGGATGGTCGCGATGAAGGCGCCGGACGGTTTGGCGGACTTCATCGTCGGCGGTCGCGGTGACAGTGCAGGTGTTGAGGACAATCAGGCCTGCGTCGGCTACGCTCGCGGCGGAGGAAAGACCTTTCGCGGCGAGGCCGGCCTCAATGGCCGCGCCGTCGGCTTGCGAGGCTCGGCAGCCGAAGTTTTTGACGAAGAAGCGATCCACTATATTGATGGTAGCTGGACAGAGGCCGACGAGGGCGTCGGCCGCAGACCTGGGGGGTCCGCCCCACAGGGGCTGCCAGATTGCGGATACGGGTGACTTTCTGGGCCTCCTTCAGATCTTGGTGATCGCGGCTGCGCCACAATTGGATTTCTATCGATGCTGAGGCCGACTTGAGCGGTACAGGCTGGGCAGGCCTAGGCCTCGGGTGCAGTCGCTGGGGAAGATTACGGCTTGGGAATCGGGTTCCCAGGCTGCGGCGTCGCTGTTGCAATTGCCTCCGGTTAATTCATGGGCGGTTTTCGTCGAAAGTTCTTCGATCCAGATGTGGCGAATTCCCTGGCGCGTGGCGGTGAGCGCCAGCCACTTTCCGTCCGGGGAAATTGCCGGCTCACTTTGCTCACCTGCGATGCGCGGTGCGAGGAGCAGGCCATCGCGTGAATCGTAGATCGCGCCGTTCACGGAAAATGCAAGATGATCTCCGGTAGGAAACCAAGCGGCGTCCTGAACCGGATGCGGTGTGACCAGGGCGCCTTGGCCGCGCACGAAAAGTTGTCCTTGGGAGATGAAGGCGAGACGATCTCCGCTCAGGGTGACCGCGGGGTTGGTGGCATCGAGGCTTTCCGCGGTCAGGCCTTCGAGAAGGTTCGTTCGCGGATCGAACGACATGATTCTGGAATGGCCGTGCGCGGCCAACTCGAAGAAAATCGGATGGCCGGAGGCAGGCACCGAGGGGTGAAACGCCTGCCCTTCAAAGGCCATCGTCCGATTCAAAACATAACGTCCGGCGCTGATCGATTCAAATACGAGTCCGGTGGCTGAGATGGCGGGGCTGGACGCATAAATCGATGATGGTTGATTCGAGACGGATGCGAACATTCTGGGAGGCTCCTGGTTGTAACTGCGTTGGTGACTGCGCGCACTCCAGAGCGAGATTGCCGCTATGAGCGTGAAGACCACTATCGCCGGGCGAAGCCGGATCCCGCGCCACGATCCGTAGCCGGCCATGAAATAGAGGGCCAGCAACCACCATATTGTTGGAAACAGGCACAGCAGGATGTATAAACTGACCAGCGCGAGCGCCCAGCGGCGGCTTACCCCGTCCATCAGGATTACAACTGGCAGCACCAGCAGAATGAAAACATACGACGCGGTATTGGGCGAGGCGAGCAGGATCGCCACGAAAAACCAAGCGATTTCGCGAGGGGAGGGCGTGTGCTCACGGCGGATTGCAAGGAGAGGCACGGCGAGGACGGCCATGGTCAGGAAGGGTCGTAGGAAAAAGAAGACGAACGGTGCTTGAAGGAGAGGATGGGGATTGAGTTCGGGCTCGGCGATGAAGGTGCGGCGCAGGAGATTCGTGAAGGCTCCGGCGCCGGGATGGTAGGGGTCGAGAATCGCATTTTCAGAGGCTCGGGAGAGTACATAGTTCACATAAAACAGATTGGCGTGCCATCCGAACCAGGCCACGGAGAGGGCTCCTAATACGAGGCAGGCGGCTAGCATTCCAAGAAGGGCTCTCCACTGCCGCTTCCAGAGGAAGTAGAAGAAGAAGGGCGCCGTATAGAGCTTCAACATGCAGGCTACGCCCATTACAAAGCCGCCGGTAATGGAACGGGCTGTGGCGAGACCCCACAGGGCGAGGGTGATCAGAAAGAGTAGAAAGACGTAATACTGGCCGAGAAGAAAGTTCGACGCCAGAGACTCGTAGCCCGCGAATGCAATGAGCAAAGGGATGGCGGTGGACGTCCGGGTGAGTCGCGCAAGTAGAACGGCGGAGAGGATCAGAAAGACCAGGTTCAGCGTCAGCCAGATACGTTTCGCGGTCTGTGGGGGAAGGCCGGACAGGGGCAACAGGGGAATCATGGTCAAAGGGGTTTGCGGAATATAGCTCCCTAATTGACGTTCCGTGCCGGCGTAGTTCATTTGCCGCTGGAACCAGGGCCAGTCGTAAAAGCGCTCGAGCGGCAAGTGCTGGCGGGCGAGGACGGCCGCTGTATAGTAATTGGGAAAGTCCGATTGAACCTGGGTCCAGCCCTTTCGGAAGGAAGAGGCGGAAAAGAGCGTGGCGAGAGCCACTGCCATCCAAAGGAGAAGTATGCGTGGAAGATTCTGGAACACCGACGTTAGCTTAATACGGATTCCGGGCTGAAATGGATGGAAGGTCGCTCAGGACAATCCTTATCGGGCGTCCGAGCGGGTGTGCCGATAGAAGAGCGTGTCTGTAGACCGCGTGTTCTCGCAGGAAGAAATCGACGATGTATTTAAGAAACCGCGCGACGGCGCGGCGGACGACGATCCTGCAAAGAAGGCTGTGGTCTATGATTTCCGGCGTCCGGACCGGATCGCGAAGGATCAGCTACGGGCGATCCATCTGCTGCATGAGAATTTCGCGCGCGCGCTGGCGTCGAGCTTATCGGCTTACCTGCGCGCCTACGTGGCGGTGAACCTGGTATCGGTGGAGCAGCTTTCCTTCATGGAGTTCACGCAGTGCCTGCCTTCGCCGACCTGCATGATCTCGCTGGGTATGCGGCCTTTTGACGGAAACGCGGTGCTGGAGATTAATCCGACGCTGGTGTTTCCCATTCTCGAAATGCTGCTGGGCGGCTCCGGGAAGATGGCGACGAAGATCAATCGCGAGATCACTGAAATCGAGCAGAGCATCATGGAAGGGCTGCTGCGCATCGTTCTGCACGATCTGCGGACGGCCTGGCACGCGGTGACGACGATCGAGTTCGCGATTGAAGCGTTCGAGACGGAGCCGCAGCTTTTGCAGATTCTGGCGCCGAACGAAGCGGTGGTGGCGATCAGCATGGAAGTGCGCATCGGCGACACGGCCGGGATGATGAACATCGGCATCCCATCCATCATCGTCAAGATGCTACGCCAGAAATTCGACCAGCAGTGGAGTGTCCGCAAGACGCGGGCCACGGAGGAAGAACGGGCACGCGTGCTGAGGCTGATTCGTCCGGCGACGATTCATCTTGATGCACGCCTGGAAGGGCCGAAGCTGGGCGTCGAGAAGCTGCTTGATTTAAAGGAAGGGGATGTTCTGGCGTTCGATCATCCGGTGGACCGTCCGCTCAATATCACTGTCAACGGAAGGCTGAAGTATCAAGGCGAGGTGATTTCAACGGGACGCAAACGCGGGTTTCAGATCCAGCAACTGGTGGTAGATGAGACGGCGAAGACCGCCGCCGTCACCCCGTAACATCTATTGAACCAGGGCAGGTACGGGGTACTCGCGTAGTACTAATGTGGTTGGAATCGCAGGCCCTCTATGGCATGCTCAGTGTAGATCGAGGGCCGGTCTCGGAGGACGGCCTTCGGTGCTCCTTGCTCCTAAAATAGATCCTTATTGCAGCATTTTTGCATGCTCGAGAGCTGATTCGACTTCACGCTGATAGCTCTCGAGCAACTTTTCATTCGGGGCCTCGAAGCGCATCACCAAAACCGGTTGGGTGTTGGAGGCGCGCAGCAATCCCCAGCCTTGATCGAATAAGACGCGCACGCCATCGACGTCGATCACCTGGTGTGTTTTCTTGAACTGCGCGGCGACGTGCGCGACCACCTGGAACTTGGTCTGGTCGGGGCAATCGACGCGAAGCTCGGGGGTGGAAACCAGCTTAGGGAATCCGGCGAGCTGCGCGGAGAGAGGCTTTCCACTGGCGGCGACGATCTCGATCAGGCGGCAGGCGGCGTAAAGGGCGTCGTCGTAGCCGAAATAGCGGTCGGCAAAAAACATGTGGCCGGACATTTCGCCGGCGAGCTCAGCATGCTCCTCCTTCATCTTCGCTTTGATGAGGGAGTGGCCGGTTTTATACATGATGGGATTGCCGCCAAGGCGCTTGAGTTCGTCATAAAGAAGCTGCGAACATTTCACTTCGCCGATGAAAGTCGCGCCGGGCTTGCGGGTGAGAATTTCACGGCCATAAATGAGCAGCAGCATGTCGCCGTAGATCACTTCGCCATTTTCGTCGACGGCGCCGATGCGGTCGGAGTCGCCATCGAAGGCGATTCCGAGGTCGGCGTGCTCGGCCTTGACGGCGTCCTCAAGATGCTTCAAATTGGCGGGCATGGTTGGGTCGGGATGATGATTCGGGAAGCGGCCGTCCATGTTGAAGAACAGCTCGGTTACCTCGCAGTTCAGGCGCTCAATCAGACGGTGGAAGAGGGGGCCGGCGGTTCCATTGCCGGCGTCGGCGACGACTCTAATGCGTCGCGCGAATTGGAATTGGGGTGCGACGGTGTCGAGATAGGCATCGGAGACGTCGACCGTCTGATGCGTGCCTTCGCCGGCGGCGAAGTCGGCGGCTTCGATGAGCCGGCGCACTTCCTGAATCGTTTCGCCATGCAGAGTGCCCGCGCCGCAGACGATTTTGAAGCCGTTAAACTCGGCCGGATTATGGCTGCCTGTGATCATGATGCCGCCGTCGGCTTTCAGATGCACGGCGGAGAAGTAGAGCAAGGGAGTGGGGACGACGCCGATATCGGTGACGTGGCAGCCGGAGGCGAGCAAGCCTTCGAGCAACGCGTCGTGAAGGCGAGGAGAGCTGAGACGGCAGTCGCGGCCGAGGTTGATACGGGGTCCGCTCTTGCGCTGAAGCAAGGTGCCGAGAGCACGGCCGAGTTGCACCACGCCGGGGGTAGTCAGTTCAGTTTCTGCAATGCCGCGGATGTCGTATTCGCGGAAAATGGTGGGATTCATAAGAGGAGTCGGAGCTTTCATTTTACCTCCGGCTCACCCGCCTGCAGACGTATGGCGGTTCGGTGTGGCCGGGTTCATCGCGATTCCCCCACCGAACCCCGATTGTTAAGGAGGGGATTGCTGAACTAACGCGAAGCTGGTGAGCACTCATCGGCGATCATGCCGAATACCAGTTTCAATTCTTCCAGCGCTTCCTGCCGCGTATCCATCAGCGCCTAGCACCCTTGAATCGAGGGAATCTCAGCCACCCAACCATCCGCTGGCTGCGATAGAGTACGACTTTGTAATCGTCGAAGGTCACAAGTTCTACCTCCGGCTCACTGAACGATTGCCCTTAATAAAAAATCGCAGCGGTAAGTCCGCGGACTTGGTGATACCGATGCGGGCTGATATCGCGATTTCGAAAGGCTCGTTCTCTTCCGGGGCGTGAATTGTGATCGGACCCTTGGTCACGTCGACGCCGTTGTGCGCGATCTTGATGCCCATCGCCCGCGTCAGCTTGCCGGGTCCGTTGGCCAGTCCGTTTAATCCGCTGATCGGTTCCAGCGCGCGAATCAGCACGCATCCGGCGATGCCTTCGGGCTCGCAGACGATATTCAGGCAATCGTACATGCCGTAAATGAAATAGATATAGGCGTGGCCGGGCTCGCCGAAAATCACGCGGGTTCGCGGAGTGATGCCGCGCGCGGAATGAGCGGCGTCATCGTCCTCACTCAGGTACGCTTCGGTTTCGACGATGCGTCCGGAGGCGTTTTCGAAGGACAGAATTTTGCCGAGCAGCTCCCGCGCAACCTGCACGGGCGGTCGCAAATAGAACGCCCTGGCAAGAGGCGGATTCATTTTACAGCTCGAGCTTGCCGTTGAAGACCATTTCCTTCAGGCGAAACTTCTGTCTCACGACCAACGGGCCGAATCTGGTGGAGAACTCGACTTCTTTGTCATCGAGGCTGAGTGCGGCTGTCCGCGGAAATAGAAAAATTACCAGGGCTTTCTGCTCATTGCCACCGGTCTGGATATCGGCGGGCGCAATCGGATCCTTGCCCTTCACGAGGAGGCTGGTGTTCTTGAGCAGAGCGGCCTTCATTTGGTCGTTGGCGCGGACGGCCCTGCCGGGAAGTCCACTCACCAGGACTCCGTAGTATTTCTGGTCTTCTTCCACCAGCTTTTTCGCGTCCGGCGAAGTGGCCGCCTCAGCGCCGTACTTTTCTTTCGCCACTGCCTGCCGCACGGGGAGCGCGGTGCGCCAACTTACGATCAGGTTCATGCTGGGTCCGCCCATTAGACTGGGATCCTGGGAGCGTCCTCCGCCGGAACCGCCCGCGCCGGTCGCGATCTGATCGTCTCCACCGACGCTGCCGCCTCCGCCGGCACGCGACCCACGTCCGCTATGTCCGCTGCCGCCTTCGCCCATAGACACGGAAACTTCCTTCGACCAGGGAGAATTCGTTTGGATTTTCTGAACTTCTTTATCGCTCCAGTCCGTGTAGGGCTTCGATTGCCAGAAATCGGACGCCCAGAGACCGATGGTGAGAATGGAGAGAAGAGGAATGAATTTTTTCACGGATGCGATTCCAAGAAAGTTAGTATACCGCTACACTGGTTTCGCATGCGGCTATTCACCGCGATCGATCTGCCGGAGGAGATGCTGGATCAATTTCGCGATTTTCTGGTCCGTTTGCGGCCTTTGGCGAAGCTGCGGTGGAGCCCTGTGGAGAATCTGCACATCACAACGAAATTTATTGGCGAGTGGCCGGAGTCGCGCATCGAGGAGATGAAAACAGCTCTCGGCAGCGTGAACAGCCAACCGATTGAGATTTCGGTGGGCGGCTTGGGCTGGTTTCCCGACGTTCACCGTCCCCGTGTTTTCTGGGCGGGAGTTCACGCGGGGCGGCCTTTGACGATGCTGGCTCATTCCACTGAGCAAGCCGTTGCGAGGCTCTACGTGCCGGTCGAAAAACGCCAGTTCTCGCCGCATCTGACGCTCGCGCGGATGCAGGCGGCCGTGCCGCTCGACGACCTTCGTAAGCCCATGGGCGATCCCGATTTCGGGACCTTCATTGCGTTTTCGTTCTTCCTCTATCTTTCTTCGAACGGTAGATATTCTAAACTTGCGGAGTTCCCTCTCAACTCATGACTGGACTTTTGGCGCTCGTCATCGCGTATCTGATTGGGGCGATCCCTTTCGGTTATTTGCTGGTTCGTTTGACCACCGGAAAAGACGTCCGTTCGTCGGGCAGCGGCAACATCGGAGCGACGAATGTTCTACGCACAACAGGCCGGGCGGCGGGCGTGGCGACGCTGCTGTTGGACGTGGCGAAGGGCTATTTCGCGGTCTTCCTGGCGGCGAAAATGACCGATGACGATCCTCTATGGATGAGCCTGGCCGCGCTCGCGGTCATGGCCGGCCATGCTTTTCCGGTCTTTCTGAAGTTTCAAGGCGGCAAGGCTGTCGCGAGTTTCATTGGTGCATTTCTTTATTTGACTCCGCTGCCGCTGGCCGCCGTGCTGGTGCTGTTCGTAATTACGGTGGCTGCGACGAAGGCCATTTCGGCCGGATCGATTCTGGCCGCCGGAACCTTCCCGCTAGGCGTCTGGCTGATTCTGCATCCGCCCGCCCCGGTGTTGATCGCCTCCTTGATCGCGGGTGGGTTCATCATCTACCGGCACAAATCGAACATCGATCGATTGCGCTCCGGCACCGAAAATCAATTTAGTTGGACGAAGAAATGACGCTGGCGATTATCGGGGCGGGGAGTTGGGGCACGGCTCTGTCCATCGTACTCGCGCCGAGGTTCGAACGGGTCCGTTTGTGGGTCCATGAAGTGGATCTGGCGGCGCGGATGAGTGCGACGCGGGAGAACGACGTCTATCTTAAGGGCTTCCCGTTGCCCGCTAGTATCGACATCGTGACGGATCTGGGAAGAGCGGTCGATCGCGCCGGCATCGTAATGGGCGTGATGCCTTCGCATCATGCGCGCGGTTTATATACTCGGATGCTGCCGCATTTGACGGCTTCAATGACTTTCGTCAGCGCGACGAAAGGGATCGAAACCGGCACGCTGCTCAGAATGTCGCAAGTGATCGAGCAGGTCACGGGCGCGTCGAAAATCGCGATCCTTTCCGGCCCGACGTTTGCCCGGGAAGTCGCGCGGGGCGAACCTGCCGCAGTGGTGGTCTCCTCGTTAGATTTGAGGGTCGCGAGCGAGGTGCAAGCAGCGTTCTCCGGACCGTCTTTGCGTCTCTATACAAATCAGGACCCAATCGGCGTCGAAGTGGGCGCGGCGCTGAAAAACGTGATCGCCATCGGTGCCGGCGTCTGCCAGGGATTGGGATTAGGAAACAATTCCCTCGCGGCGCTCATCACTAGAGGGTTAGCCGAAATAGCCCGTTTGGCAGTGGCGATGGGCGGAAAGCCGAAAACGCTGGCCGGTTTAGCCGGTTTGGGTGATCTAGTACTGACGTGCAGCGGGGAGTTGAGCAGGAATCGGCAAGTCGGAGTGGAACTGGCGCGCGGCCGGACGATTCAGGACATCACGGGCTCCATGTCGATGGTGGCGGAGGGTGTGGAAACGTGCGGTGCGGCGGTCGCGCTCGGGGTCCGTTTCGGCGTGGATCTGCCGATAATTCAACAGATGCACGCTGTTTTGCATGAGGGAAAAAATCCGCGGGAAGCACTTCGGGATCTGATGGAGAGAGCATTGAAAGGAGAATAGTAGCCTGACCGATGGCGTTAATTCCAGCGCAACCTTCGGAGAATCCTGGGGTTAAGAAGGATATGGAAGCTGTCGCAGCTCTCGACCGTGACGCCGAGTTGATGCTGCGCGTCCGCGAGGGCGACGATGTGAGCTTTGCCCTTCTGTTGGAGCGTCACCGCGGCCCGGTGATTCATTTCCTTTACCGCATGGTGCTAAATCCTTCGGTTTCGGAGGAACTGGCGCAGGAAGTTTTTTTGCGTGTCTACCGCAGCCGCGCGACTTATGAGCCGACGGCGAAGTTCACCACGTGGCTGTTCAGAATCGCCACCCACTTGGCCCTGAACTGGGTCCGCGACGGCAAAAAAGAGAAGGGTCAGGAAAGTCTGGATGAGCAGGTAGTGGACGGGGTCGACCGGCAGGTGCGAGATCGCCAGCCGACCATCGAGCAGGAGATGTTGTACGAAGTAAAGATGGAGGAAGTCCGGCGCGCGATTGAGGCGCTGCCGGCAAAGCAGAGGGCGGCCGTGCTGATGCACAAATATGAAGAGTTGGAGTATGTTCAGATCGCCCGCGCGTTGAGTTGTTCCGAATCGGCCGTGAAATCGCTGTTGTTCCGCGCGTATGAATCGTTGCGCGCGAGCCTGGCGCATCTGGCCCGTTAAGATATTGGAGTACACCATGAATTGCCCGACTAAAACGAATGAGGACGCGGAGATCCTACTGGACTACTGCGCCCAAGCGCTCTCGCCGGTGCAGACGGCGGAGTTCGAAATTCATCTGAAACAGTGTGCGGATTGCTCGCAATTGGTAGCGGCGCAGAAGGAAGTCTGGGGCGCGCTCGATGCGTGGACGCCCGTCCCGGTCTCTGTCAATTTCGACGCGCGGCTTTATGCCCGCATCGCCCAGGAGCAAACCGCGCCCGCATGGCAGCGTTGGCTGCGCCGGATTTTCCAGCCGCCCGTTCCCTATCCGCTGTGGAAGTCCGCCGTGCCGTTAATCGCGGCCTGCGCAGTGCTGGCGGCAGGCTTGGCTGTGCGGATGCCGGATGCGGGCAATGCCGCGCACCCTCAGCTTCGCGCCGATAAAGTCGACATCGAGAAGGTGGAGCAAACGCTGGAAGACTTTGATATTTTGACGCCGCCAGTGCAGGCTCCGGCCGGCTCGATGTAAACTATGCGGATGGGTGGGTTCAGGTTCGCGATTGCGGCAATGCTGGTATGCGGAGCTAGCTCTCCACTGGCGGCGCAGCAGAAGGAGAAGCCTGCCAAGCCTCCCGCGGCCAAACCTCCTCCCGCTTCGCCCCAGCAGAAGGCAGCGGTCAAACGGCTGAACGAAAATCCGGCTAAGGAGCTTGACCGGTTCACCAACATGTCGCCTGAGGCGCGCGAGAAGGAGCTCTCCAAACTTCCTCCGCAGCGACGCGCCGCTTTCGAGCAGCGTCTGGCCCGGTATCAGCAAATGACTCCGGAGCAGCAGGAGAAATTCAAGGAGAAGCTGGAAATCATGCGCAAGCTGCCGAAGGATCGCCAGAACGCGGTCCGTCAGCAGATTGAGCAGTTGCGTGCGATGCCTTTCGCCGAGAGAAAAAGAGCCCTCAACAGCGAAGAATTCAAACAGAGTTTTTCACCTGACGAACAGAAGCTCGTGCGGGAAACTTTCCCGAATGTAAAAATCCAGGATTAAGCCAGCCCCTTGGCCTTCTTCACTTCCTCCACCAGTGCCGGTACGACCTCGAATAGATCCCCGACGATCCCGTAATCGGCGACCTCGAAGATCGGCGCGTTGGCGTCTTTATTGATCGCCACGATCGTTTTCGCGCCCTTCATTCCCACCAGATGCTGAATCGCGCCGGAGATTCCGACCGCCATGTAGACCTTCGGAGCCACCGTCTGCCCCGAGCTTCCGACCTGCCGCTCCATGGGCAGCCAGCCCGCGTCGCAGATCGGCCGCGATGCCGCTAGTTCCGCGCCCAGAGCCTTGGCCAGTTCCTCCACGATCGGAATATTATCCTTCTCTTTGATCCCGCGGCCCACCGAGACGATAATCTCCGCCGTCGTCAGATCCACCGCGCGCGCCGATTCGCGGAAAGGAGCCTCCGGCTTCTGCCGGATCGACGCAGCATCAAGCGCCGGGGCGAAATTTTCTACCGTCGCGGATCCCGCTTCGAGCGCTTCCGCCCGGAACGATCCTGCCTGCAACGATGCGAAGTACGGACCGCCGCCGGAGACGCGAACGTCGCCATTTAACTTGCCCTGAAACAGCAGCCGCACGAACACCGGCGATCCGGATTCGATGCGCACCGCGATCACGTCGCTGATCAGCACCTGCGAAAATCGCGTGGCCAGTTTCGGCGCGAAATCGCGCACCTGATAAGTGTGGGGAAACAACACCAGCGTGGGTTTCACTTCCCGGATCAGCGCCTCGATCGCCGCCGTGTACGCATCGGCGGTGTAATCCTTCAGCAGATCGTGCTCTACCGCGTAAACCTTGGAACACTTTTTAGCCGCCGCTTCCGCCGCCAGCGCCGCGATGCCTGATCCCGCAATCGCCGCGTGTAGGTCCGTTCCCAGCTCCCCCGCCAGTTGCTGCCCCGCCATCAGCGTCTCCCACGACATGCGATTCCACTTGCCGCCCGTTTGCTCAAGCACGACGAGAACGCTCATATCACCCGCACCTCGAATTTCAACTTCTCCACCAGCTTCGCCGCCGCGGTTTTCGCGTCGCCCTCGAAAATCTGCGTCTGCTTGCTCTTGTGCGGCACGTAAATTTTATCGATCGTCGCGGTCGATGCGGCCGATCCCAACTCGGAGACCGTCACTTTCTTGATCTCTTTCAACTTCGCCTTCTTGATCCCCATCAGCGTCGCGTAGCGCAACTTATTGATGCCGCTCTGGATCGTCAACACCGCCGGCAGCGGCATCCCGATGTGCTGGAACCAGCCGTCTTCCAGCTCCCGCTTCACGCGAATCGACTGGCCATTTACTTCCACCTGCATGATGATCGTCGAACTCGCGATCCCCATTAATTCCGCCAGCACCACGCCAGTCTGTCCGTAACCCAAGTCGTCCGATTGCAAACCCGTCAGGATCAGGTCCGGATTCTCCGCCTTCACCGCGCCCGCCAGTAACTTTGCCACACCCAGCGTGTCCAGCGTGTTGAGGTTCTCTTCCTCGATATGGATCGCCCGGTCCGCCCCTTTTGCCAAAGCCTCGCGAATCGTCTGCGCCGCCCGCGCCGGACCCGCGCACAGTGCGATCACCTCTCCGCCATGCTTTTCCTTCAATTGGAGCGCCTCTTCCAAGGCATATGCATCCGGCTCATTAATCTCGAAGCTCAGATCGTTTTCCTGGATCCATCGTCCGGACGCTTCCACACGGAGCTGCGAGTCGCGGACGGGGACCTGCTTAATCGCGACGATAATTTTCATATTTATTCGTATTTTTTGAAGATGAGACAACCATTCGTTCCGCCGAAGCCGAACGAGTTGGTCAGCGCGTAATCGATTTTCATCGGCCGCGCATGATTCGGAATGTAATCCAGATCACACTCCGGATCGGGCACTTCGAGGTTGATCGTAGGCGGCGCAATCTGGTCGCAGATCGCGAGCACCGTGATCCCCGCCTCCAGGCCTCCCGCGCCGCCCAGCAAATGGCCGGTCATCGATTTCGTCGACGATACGGAAACTTTGTACGCATGATCCCCGAACACCCGTTTGATCGCCGTCGTTTCGATACGATCGCCCAGCGGTGTCGACGTTCCGTGCGCGTTGATGTAATCGATCTGGTGCGGCTCCAGCTTGGCGTCCCGCAGCGAATTGCGCATCACGCGATACGCTCCGTCGCCATCGTCGGCCGGCGATGTAATGTGGAACGCGTCGCCCGACATCCCGTACCCCACTACCTCCGCCAAAATCGGAGCGCCGCGACGCTTGGCATGTTCCAGTTCTTCGAGCACCAGAATCCCCGCGCCTTCGCCGATGATGAATCCGTCGCGCGAAATATCCCACGGACGGCAGGCGTGCTCCGGATCGTCATTGCGCTGCGATAACGCGCGCATAGCCGCGAATCCGCCCACTCCCAGCGGCGTAATGCATGCTTCCGAGCCTCCGCAGATCATCACGTCGGCATCGTCGTGCTGGATCAGCCGGAACGAATCGCCCACCGCGTGCGCGCTGGTAGTGCAAGCGGTCGCCGTCGCCGAGTTCGGACCCTTCGCGCCCGTGCGGATCGAAACATAGCCCGACGCCAGATTGATAATCGTCGCCGGAATGAAAAACGGTGAGATGCGGCCCGGCCCTTTTTCGAGCAGATTGCGGTGCTCCCGTTCGATCACCTCGAATCCGCCGATGCCGCTGCCGATGTAAACGCCGGTGCGCTCAGCCTCCTCGGGATCCGGTTTCAGCCCCGCGCCTTGGAGCGCGAACTCAGACGCCGCAATGGCGAACTGGATGAACCGCCCCATTTTCTTGATCTCTTTTTTTTCGATGTAATCGCCGGGATTGAAACCCTTCACCTCGCCGGCAATGCGGCAATTGAAGTCGGTAGCGTCAAACGCGGTGATTGGCCCAATGCCGTTCGTGCCGCCCTTAATCGCCTCCCAAACGGGTTTCGTGCCGATTCCAACCGAGGTCAGAAGCCCCACCCCGGTAACTACTACTCGTCGTTGCAATCGTGACTCCAGAATGCGCTTGCGCTAAGCTTTCTTCTTCGACTCGATGTAGTCGATGGCATTCTTCACGGTCGCGATCTTCTCGGCGTCCTCATCCGGAATGTCGAGGTCGAACGCTTCCTCGAACGCCATCACCAGCTCGACAATATCAAGCGAGTCGGCGCCGAGATCATCGACAAAGCTCGCGGTGGGATCGACTTGGGATTCATCCACCCCCAGTTGCTCGACGATGATTTGCTTGACCTTCTGCTCAACGGACATGCACCCTCCAGGGATTCTTTAACAAACTTCTAGATTCTAGCATCATTCTGGCTGCCGGCTACTGGCGAAAGGCTACTTCTTTTTAGACCCACTTTACGCTGTGATCCGCCGTCACCGCAAACGTCCCCGGCGGTGAATCCAGCGTGAAAAATGACCACGGCCCCTCGATCCAAGGATAACGCCAAATCACGCTCTCGTCGATCTCGACGCCTAAGCCAGGGCCTGCCGGAACCACTAAATTTCCATGCTCGATCGTCAGCGGCGTCTTCAGAATCTCCTGCGCCAGCGGGAACGGATACATAAACTTGTGTGTATCCGTCGAATAGCAAGGATATTCCAGCCAATCCACCACGCTTTCCGGCCAGCAAATGCCTAAATGCGCCGCCGCGAGAACTTCGAGCGCGGAGCCCCAACTGTGGAAGGCGAATCGCAAACCAGCTCGCGCGATGTCCGGAAAAAGCCGCCGCGCTGTCCCGAATCCGCCCTGGCAAACGATATCCATCTGCACATAATCCACCGCTCGGGATTGGATCAAGTCCAGATAGCGCAGCTCGTTCGGCTCATGCTCGCCGCTCGCCAGCGGCACCAGTTCCAGCTCGTTCAACGCCAGGTACGCGTCGTGATCGTCCGGTGGCATCGGCTCTTCCAGCCACAGAATGCGGTATTCCGCCATCGCCTTCGCCAGTCGTTCCACCGTTTGTTGCGAATAACTTTTGTTGCCCATGCGCCACCAGGTGTGCGCATCCACCATGATTTCGAAATCGGGTCCGGTCGCCTGCCGGATCTGCCGCACCCCTTCGAGATCGGCTTCGGGACCACAGCCCGGCCGCATCTTATACGCCGTAAATCCCAGGTCGCGAGCCAGCACCGCTTCGGCCGCATAGCCCTCCGGCGCCTGGTACATTCCGGAACTGCCATAGAGCCTGATGCGGTCCCGCACTCGTCCGCCAATCAGTTCGCTCACCGGCAGATTGCGAGCCTTACCCGACAAATCGTACAGCGCGATTTCGACCGCGCTATAAACTTTGCTCACTTCCGCGTCTGCGCCGGCGCCTTGTTGAAATAGGATTCGCAGCGCATCCGGATCGGTCAGCGTCCGTCCCACCAGGAACGGCGCGATCAGTTGATCGATTGTCTGTTTTGACTTTACGCTCGCCTGGCCCGGCGCATAACCGAACAGCCCTTCATCGGTTGAAACCCGAATCAGCATCGCGTCGCGTTTGAGAATCGTCCGTTCGCCTCCGAAGTACGTCAGCTTGACAGGCTCGGGGAGCCGATAGGAAAGGAGGTAAGCTTCAATGCCGGTAATTTTCATCTATTGAGGAAGCAAAGTCCGTCTACATTCTACCGGAAGTCACCCGCCTCCTGGCAATTTCCTCGTTGTGGGGCGGCGCCATGCGCTGCCAGTAAACCGAGCCGTGACCGCAGGGAGCGGAGTCTTCTAGAGCATCGCCAAAAAAATGCCGGGCGTCGTTAAACGCCCGGCGAGGAGCACCCACAAGTAGCTCGGAGGAATCTGCTTGTGGTTGTGGAGGAAATAAATTCTTGCGTCAGCCCAGCAATCCGCCGTGTCCCAGGCACGCCACTTCCCAACCTGAAACGCGATACCTCGCCAGCAATGGCGGAAGTACCAGATCGACCACATTCGGCTTGGCGGATCGAAAGCATCCAGGAGCGGAGACAATCGGCGTCTCCTCCTTATACCCTAGCAAAAATAAATTACCCGGCTCGACCGGTGCCAGAAACCGCTCCAAATGGCAGCCAATCTGGGTCATCGCGCGGCCAATCACATCGCCAGGCCCCGCCGGCGCTGTCGTTGACGCCACCAGGATTGCCGCCGGCTTGGCGCGTAGCAGGTGCTGAAGACCGCGGGCCACCGCCGCTTCCTCCTCTTGTGCCGCCAGCACAAATGCCGGCATGATTCCAAAATGCTCCAGCCGCTGGCGCATGATGCTTTCAAAAAGTTGCTTCGCGCGGTCGCCATGTACCGGATCGGTATAAAGGATGGCGACCACCGGGCTGCGAATCGGCCTCGCCTGTAGAATCGGCCCGCGCTCCCGCAAAATGCTGATCACCGCTTCCAGTTGGGATTGCGCCACCGCGAATGGCGCGCTCTTCACCGTGGCGATGCGCTGCCCGGCCGGCGCGAAACTGAAGTTCATGTTCGTTGCAATGACGATGCTCGCGGTGCAGTTGATCTGCTTCAGCAATTCGTCGTCGACCAGAACACAGCAGTCTTCGGTCGCGAAAAGATTCGCGCGGCCGGCCGCTGCCAGGCGAATCTCCAGGCATCCGCACCCCATCTCCGCGGCCGCCTGGCTCACCGCGTCGTCTTCACCCACCTCGCCATCCTCGAGTTCGGTCACCCAAACCTGACCCAGTCCTTCTGTTTCGAGCAGCCGGACATCTTCCTCACTCAACACATGTCCCTTTGCCAGCAGCTTGCGTCCGCCCGGACGAAATATCGTACAACAAAGAATTCTTCCCGTCGATTCTTTGACACCGACCGTCTGTGCCTTCATTGGAACCTCCTGGACTTTGTACTCGGCGAATCTGCTTTAGCCGCTTTGTGTAGACCTTAGTGGCTTGACCGCCGAAATGATCTCAAACAATTCTTGCGTCAGTCCCAAATTAGAAATAAATCCCGGATTGGATAATATTAAAAAGTACACAAACATTTACATTTCTAGCTAACGCTGTACTGGAGTTTACGCGCGGAAATACCGGAGCGCTGTTCAATAGTGCTCAGTATGGGGGAGAAGGATGGAGTCAATAGCGATTAATCATGCAATACGATATTTAATAAGGAGCTATGGACTTCCAGATGTCCGTTGTACTTGATGAAGCCCATCTTGCGGAACTTATTCATGAAGAAGCTGACCCTGGAACGAGTCGTACCAATCATCTCCGCCAGCGTTTCCTGGCTGATCTTTGCAATCACCAGGTCCGGTTTGCTCTCTTTCCCGAAGTTGGCCAGCAGCAGCAGCACGCGAGCTAATCTTTTCTCGCTGGAGTTGAACAGATGGTCTACTAAGTCCTCTTCCATGCGGATATTCCTGGAGAGCATATGTGCCAGGAATAGCTCCGAAAAGCTTGGATCGGCGCGCAAAACACGGATAGTGGCTTCTTTGTCTATCCTCACCACAGTGCAGTCCACCATCGCCGTAATCGTGGCCATGCGCAGCGGCTGGCCAGCCAGACATCCTTCTCCGAAAAAATCACCCACTCCCAAAATGGCGATGACGGCCTCTTTCCCTCTTTGGGAAACGACCGTCACCTTGACTCTGCCCTTTTCAATGTAGAAAATCGACTCGGCCGGCTCGCCCTGCGAAAAAATCGGCTTATGGGCCGCGTACTTCAGAATTGCTTTACCGCCATTAATTTTCGCTAAAAGCGCCTGCCCGTCGAATAGTTCGCTTTTTGTTTTCATATATGCCTTTCAGCATGCGCGCCGCACTTGGCTGCCGCTGACGGCATGGAGAAGGAGCGGGAAAATCGCCCCCAAACAGCAGTATATCACCATGAAACTTCGAGATCTATTGCTTTTGAATGATGGGGAATTGGGGGAAATCAGTGACTTGAGTCAACCGTACCACTGCCCCTTCGGGCTTTAGCCGTTTTAGCACCGCAATTTCATCGCACGCTTGAAACTTGGGACAACGAAGACAGTCCTTCCATGCCTTCAAGGGTAGTTCCCCTCGATCCACTTCTTCAAATCCCAACTTGGCAAAGAAGCCTGCAACATAAGTAAACGCGAAGATCGAATATAATCCCTGAGCGCGGGCTTCCTCTTCCAATATCTCGACCAACGCTCGCCCAATCCCCTTTGTTTTCACCGCCGGATCCACGGCCAAGCTCCTGACCTCGCCCGACGACGCTGTGTAAAAATGCAGGGCTCCGCATCCCACCAGCCGCTCTCCGTCAAAAGCGACTATAAAGTCCCTTATATTCTCCGCCATTTCAAATTCCGTGCGAGGCAGCATGATGCCTTTTGCCGCGTAATTGTTAATGAGCTCCAGAATGACCGGAATGTCGATAAGTGACGCTTTTCGTAATTCCATTATGACTCTAGCTAATAATCCTTGTGCCAATAGGAGTCTTTGCCAGGATGTTCTCGACGATTCCGGGCCTGACTCCTGCGGCAATGACAATTTCCTCGACTCCGGTCCGTAGGGCTAAGATAGCTGCCTCGAGTTTGGCCTGCATTCCGGCCGTGGCCACACCTGTTTCGATTAACTTGGCTGCCTCCGCCGCTGTCAACGATGGGAGGACATTCCCGTCCGCGCCCTTGACTCCATCAACATCAGTCAGGAAAAATAGCTTGTCCGCGCCGAATGAGGACGCGCAGGCAACCGCCATCTGATCCGCATTGACGTTATAAATGGCGCCCTTTGAGTCACCGGCTATACATGCCACCACCGGCAGGTAATGTTCCCGAGTCAGCAAATCAATTAACCGCGAGTCGGAATGCACCGGCTTTCCCACCGCGCCCAGCTCTTTCGCCAGCGGCTCCGCATCCACCAGTCCCGAATCGAGACCCGTCAGCCCCACTGGCCGCGCCCCCGCCGCTCGAAACGCTCCTACCAATTCGGTATTGACCGTCCCTGCAAAAATCTTGAGCACCGCGTCGACCACCTCCGGTGTAGTCACGCGAAATCCGTTGACGAACCGGCTTTCGACCCCGTGCTCGGCCAGGTAGCGCGTCATCTGCTTGCCGCCCCCATGCACTACGACTACTGCATGCTGAATCGCCGCAATTTCCCCGGCCAGCCGAGCCCGCAAATCCGGCGAATCCAGAAGGGTCCCACCCAATTTAATCAACAACTTCACAACAGGCCCGCTGTTTCCGGAAAGCCCAGCGCCAGGTTCATGTTCTGGACCGCCATTCCCGCCGCGCCTTTGACCAGATTGTCGATCGCCACGATCACCACGCCGCGCCTGGTCTTCTGGTCGAACTGGACCCCGATATCGCAGAAATTGGTCCGCGCCACGGCTCGCAGATCGGGAAACTGGCCCGCCGGATAAATGCGCACAAAATGCTCGTTTAAGTAGCGCTCGAGGTAGGTTTTGAGCGGATTATGCTCATTTAAGGCGCGGAAGTAAATCGTTTCGAGAATCCCGCGCTCGATCGGCAGAAGCTGAGCGGTGAAGCTCAATTCAGCCTCTTCGAGACCCGAAATCCGCAAAATCTCCGGCACATGACGATGTTCCAATACGGAATAGGCCGAAAAGTTCTCCGTAACCTCGCAGAAACTCGTCTTTAACGACGGTTTCCGCCCAGCCCCGCTGACTCCCGATTTGGCATCACAGACGATCCCTGCCGCTCGGTCGATTACTCCCGCTTCGAGCAGTGGCCGTAATGCCAAATTGGCCGCAGTTGGATAGCATCCAGGGTTTGAAATCAATCGTTTACCGGCTATATTCGTCCGGCAAAACTCAGGCAGCCCGTAAACCGCTTCAGCCAGCAGATCGGGCCGCGGGTGCGCGGCTTTATACCAGCGCTGATAATTTTCCACCGTTCCTAAACGGAACGCCCCACTCAAATCAATAACTTGGGACCCCGCGTCTAGCAGCGCCGGCGCTAGTTCCAGCGAAACTTCGGGAGCCGTCGCCAGAAACACCAGCGGCAGCCCGCAATCGGCGGAATAAGGAACGCGCCGAACCTTCGACCGAAAATCGGCCTCTGCCTCGCGATGCTCCAATAAAACGGGCTCGACCTGCGGGTGACGTGAAAGAATGGATACGAGTTCAGCGCCGCTGTAACCGCTGAACCCGACGATGCCGACGGGGGTCATGTGACTAATTATTCACTCTTATGAATAATTATACCACGACCCCCGCTCTTTGATTTTAAGCCTTGCGACGACGACGGACGAATGCGCCTAAGCCTACCAGGCCGAGTCCCATCACGCCCATGGTTCCGGGCTCCGGAACCATGTTGTTGTCCGTGGTTCCCTCGAACCCGAAAGCGGAACGACCCGTTCCGCCATAATCCGCCACGGTCGAGCCGACGCCCGTTGTGGTGTTGATCGAAAGGACTTTGGATGAACCATCGTTGTCGGTAAATCCGTACAGAACGCCTCCTGATTCCGCCAAGCCAAACACGTTGGCCGATCCAAGGTTCGTTCCGACCTTCGTCAGGGCGCCTGTGGCCAGGTTTACCGTGTCCAGAATGCTGTTGCCGTTCGTCTGCGTGATCAGATAGAGCGTATTGCCTACAAACTGAAGATCGCCCGCCGAATTGTAGTCGGACTGGGTTGTTTCGCCGGACACCTTGGTGGATGCCCCGGTGCCGGTGTTGACCGTAAACAAATCTGTTGTGTCGATTCCGGCTGCGTACAGGACGCCGGTCGAACTGAAGGTCAATGCATTAAATTCCTGCCCTGTGGAGCCGATATCCGTGGCCGCGCCGGTGGTGGTGCTGATCGAGTACAGGTTGCTGGCCGCACTGATGCCATATAGTTTGCCGCCGAACTCAGCAATATCGTAAATATTGACGCCCATGGCGCCAACCAGGGTTGTAGCGCCGGTGGCCGGGTTGATGGTGTACAGGCTATTGTTATCGCCCGCGCCGTAAACAATGCTGGACGCAAACGCAGTACCCGTAACGCAGGCCACTGTAAATAAAAGAGTAAATGCTTTTTTCATGGAACGGTTGGCCTCCTCTGGCCAAAACATACCGGAGGCCTTTGTGCCGCAGGTTGTAGTGCAAGACTAAAAGTACCCTGCGCGGTGAAACCGAACAACCGGGAAAGTAATGGGACTATTTGCGAATCAGGTACGCTGTTCGCTGACCGACCGCTCCGCCAGATCCCCGATGATCGGCAGTTTGTAATTCTCGTCGTGGCTGACCTTGATCATCATGAAGATCCATGCCGCGAAGACGGCCAATTGCAGCAAGTGCGCTCCCAGCCGCTGGAAGGGCATGCCGAATCCGTCCGTGACGAAGAGAATCGGCTTGATGACCCACTCGACTACCAGCCAGGCGACAAAAACGTAGAGACCCTGGAAGGCATGGAAGCGGACATTCGCGTCGTGCCGGTAACGTTCACTGGCCAGCACCACTATAGCGGCGATCCAGCCCACCCAGGGAATGTAGCAGAGCAGGGAGGCGCTGCGGTTGCTGATTCCGGAGAAAGGATCAGCCACAGGTCGAGCGGCGCCCGCGGTCACCTTTTGGCGCGCGCCGCACTTGACGCAAAACTGATCGGCGTCGCCAACCTGATTCCCGCATTGAACACAGAAAGCCATTGCTGGAAGGTAATACGATACTGTAACACTGAAGGTTCCTCACGCATGTTAGGATCGTGTAAAATGCGCGCATTAATCTTCCTTCTCCTCCTCACCACCGCCGCGCGGGCTGCGAAGCTACTCGAAATTTATTTCATCGATACGGAAGGCGGGCAGGCGACGCTGGTTGTTTCTCCCTCCGGCCAGGCGATGTTGATCGACACCGGTTACACCGGTTTTGGCGGACGGGACGCGACCCGCATCGCGGAGGCGGCCAAGAACGCGCACGCCAAGCGCATCAATGTTCTGTTCCTCACGCATCATCACGCAGACCATGCGGGCGGCGTGAAAAACCTGCTCGAAGTGATGCCGGTGGAATCGTTCTACGATCACGGACCCGATGTCGAGCACGATAACAAGTATTCGGACGAGTACACCAAGGCGATGGGAAGCTCTCCGCACACCGTCTATAAACCGGGCGATAAGATCCCGATCAAGGATCTCGATATTACGGTGGTGGTGGCCAGCCACAATCATATTGAGACCAAGGGCGAGCCGAATCCGTTCTGCGCCGGCCTGGCTCCGAAGGATGGCGAGAAGGGCGAAAATCCTCAATCCGGCGGCGTGGTGGTGCAGTACGGTAAATTTCGCTTCGCCGATTTAGGCGATATCGAATGGAATGAAGAGCTGGCGCTGATGTGTCCGGAAAATCACGTGGGTAAAGTAGATCTGCTGCTGACGCCGCATCACGGCACGGACGTTCCACCCAAAGCCGATTACGCTTTGGCTCCGCGCGTCGTCGTGATGAACAATGGCGCGCACAAGGGCGGGAAGGCCGAGGCGTATCAGACGTGGAGCGCGATGAAAGGCCTCGAAGACCTGTGGCAGCTCCATTTCGCGATGGCAGGCGGCAAAGACGGCAACACGGCCGACACGTTCATCGCCAACATCGACGAAAAATGCGAAGGCAAGTACCTGAAGGTGACTGCGCGTGAGGATGGATCGTTCACGGTATATAATTCCCGCAATAAATACACCAAAACGTACGGCGTGAAATAGCTACCATAAAGACGTGGGGGTTCTATGACGGTAATCGAGATTCCCGATGAACAGGCGGAGGCGCTGAAAGCGAAAGCGGCGGCGGAAGGGCTGAGTCTTGAGGCGTGGCTTAAGCGGCTGGCTGAACAGGAACAGTTTCTCTCGCAAAGACCAACGTTGCCGCAGCCGATAACGGACCCGCTCCTGGAACGCATTCGAGCGCGGAGAGACGCCATTGAATCACGGCAGGGAATTCTCTCCGCAAGCTATCCCTTAATTCGCGAAGATCGCGAAGACAGATAAGCTTCATGCTAAACGTCGTCGATGCAAGTCTCGCTGTGAAGTGGCTTATTCCGGAGGAGCACGGCGACAGGGCAATGAACCTATTGGCAAAATTTCGGAACAAGAGTTTGGATCTGACAGCACCCGATCATATTCTCATAGAGATGGGTAGCGCTTTGTGGAAACGCAGCACTCTGAAAAACGAGATCTCTGAATCGGAGGCGGCAGAGAGCCTCACGGATTTTCTCGCGCTTGGAATCAAACTTCATCCCACTCCCTCCCTTGTCGGGCCAGCAATGAGACTTGCGGCTCAGGAACGTCACTCGATCTACGATATGGTTTATGTCACATTTGCACGACAACTTGGCTGCGAGTTTATTACTGCTGACAGGACGCTGAAGAATAAGCTGGGCAGCAAGTTCTCATTTATTCGCTGGGTTGGGGACCTGTGACGCGCCTGGTCGACTGCATCTCCATGCAGACCATGCGCAAGGAAGGACTCATGTTTCGCGATTCCTAAAAGCGCTAATCCCGCGCCACTTGTTACCTTTCAATCCGCGTCTGCGTCCTCTATGATTCATAAATATGAAACGCTTCGCCGTTCTTTTTCTGGCTGCCGCCGCACTGCGTGCTCAGTATAAATCGCCCAATCCGCAGGTGGCGAAGCTCGTCTCCGAGGTTTCGGAGGAGAAGATTACCGCGATTCTCAAGAACCTCGAATCGTTCGGCTCGCGCAACATTTTGTCGACGCAGGACAATCCTACCCGCGGCGTCGGAGCCTCGCGCAAGTGGATTTACGAGCAGTTTCGCAGCTATAGCCCCAAGCTCGAAGTGAGCTTCGATCAGTATAAGGTCAAGAAAATTGACGGACCGGCCTCGCGCATTCCGCGCGATGTGGATTTGTACAACGTGGTCGCCGTTCTTCCCGGCACTACCAATAAAGAGCAGCGGATCATCATCAGCGGCCACTACGATTCGATCGTGATGGGCCGCGCCACCGGAGAGGCCGCCGCGCCTGGAGCACCCATTCCAATGCGCGATCCCGACCTCGACGCGCCGGGAGTGACCGACGACGGCAGCGGCACCGCGTGCGTGATGGAACTGGCTCGCGTGATGAGCAAGTATCAGTTTGAGAAGACGCTGGTCTTCATCGCCTTCGCGGGCGAGGAAGAAGGGCTGGTCGGCAGCTCCCTCTACGCCGAGAAGGCGCACGCCGCCAATCAGAAAATCGAGGCGGTGCTCAACAACGATATTATCGGCAGCGACGTTTCGGGCTCCGGCCGCACGGAGAATCGCCGCGTCAGCATATTCAGCGAAGATCCCGACGATTCACCTTCGCGCGAGCTGGCTCGCTATATAAGGGATATGGCCGATCGCTATCTGCCCGCCATGCGCGTCGATACGGTTTTCCGCGCCGACCGGTTCGGGCGCGGAGGCGATCACACGCCCTTCAACCAGGAGGGATTTTCGGCCGTGCGCCTGTCCTCTCCCGAAGAAAATTTCGCCAATCAGCACACCGTGACGGATACGTTCGCCAATACGTCGGTTCCCTACACCACCTTGGTCACCAAGGTGAACGGAGCAGCGGCGGCATCGCTGGCCTGGGCTCCCAAGGCTCCGCTGACGAGCGAGGTAACGGAGCGCAACGGCCAGAAAGTCACCACCCTTTTCCTGACCCGCGGAAAATCGCGCTATGATGCCGCGCTGAAATGGAAGCAGGAAAATCCGGAAGCGGATCTGGCCGGCTATGTGGTCGTGTGGCGATCCACCACCAGCCCCTTTTGGGAGCACGAAGTATTCGTCGGCAACGTCACCGAATACTCCCTTCCAGACGTCTCGATCGACGACTTGGTTTTCGGTGTGAAGGCAATCGATAAGGACGGCAACGAGAGCATGGTGAGCCCCTACGTGCAGGCGCCACGGGCGAAGCGGAAGATCGAAACGTATTAACAGTGTTCGCTTCTTGCTCTTCGCGCTAACTTTTTTCGTTTCCGCCGCGTTGGCTTTTGTATCCTGGTAATTGCTTCTTTCCTCGTCCACGTATTTCATTTTCCTCGCCGCCATCTTTTTTCTCTATTGGCCTTTATCGCGCGTCAGATCCCTCGCGCTTGGCGTGCTGCTGTTCGCCAACTATTTTTTCTACGCCAAGTGGGACATGTGGTACCTCGCGCTGATTCCCGCCGTCGGCACTTGCGACTATTTATTCGGTCTCGGATTGCAAGCTTCGAACAACACCATCGTGCGCCGCATCCTGGTGGGCGCCAGTATTGTGATGAATCTCGGCATGCTCGCCTGCTTCAAATACATGCCGTTTTTCCTCGATAATTGGAGCAAAGCGACCGGGAAGCCGGCGCCGGAATGGCATTGGGTGCTGCCTGTCACGCTGTCATTCTATGTTTTTCAGGCACTCACTTACACCATCGATATCTATCGCCGGGACGCGAAGGGCACCCGGAGCTATCTCGCGTATCTGGCCGCCGTTTCATTCTTTCCCACCACGCTCGCCGGCCCGATCACGCGCGTGTCGAGCCTGATCGACCAGTTTGAGAAGCCTCGCAAGCTCGATTCCGCCGACGGTGGGCGCGCGCTGTTCCTCATCGGCATGGGACTCGCGAAAAAGCTGCTGATCGCCGACTACCTGGCCTCCAACCTGATTAACCGCGTGTTCGATTTTCCCGCGCTCTACTCCGGCACCGAAGTTCTGATAGCGGTTTACGCCTACGCGCTCCAGATTTATTACGATTTTTCCGGCTATACCGATATCGCCATCGGGTCCGCGCTGCTGCTCGGTATCAAGCTGCCTCCGAATTTCAATATGCCTTACGCGGCCTTGAATATCGCCGACTTCTGGCGCCGCTGGCACATCACGCTCTCCAACTGGCTGCGCGATTATCTGTACTTTTCGCTGCCCGGCCTGCGTTCGAAGTGGAAAATCTTCGCCTATTGGAATCTCTTCATTACCATGGTAATCGGCGGATTGTGGCACGGCGCGAGCTGGACGTTCGTCGCCTGGGGCGCGATTCACGGCCTCGGTTTGGCTGTGCATCGTTTGTGGCAAGTCTCGCGCAAGAACAAAAAAGCCACCGGCGCGTGGAAGATTTTCAATATTTTCGTGACTGTTCAATTCGTCTGCTTCGCCTGGATTTTCTTCCGCGCGGTGAATTGGGAAAACGCCTACGCGATTCTTTCGCGCATCGGCTCGCTCAGCTTTTCTGTCGCGAACATTTCCGCGCCGCTGGCCTTCATCATGACGCTCGCGATCCTGGCGCATTATTGCCCGAAAAAGTGGTATGACTTTAGTTTGAGTATCTATGCGCGGGCGCCGTTTTATGTACAGGCGCTGGCTTTGGCGCTGTTAGTGATCGGGTTGCAATACGTGGCGCAGACGGGCGCGACGCCGTTTATTTATAACAAGTTTTAGTATGCCCTTCAAGACGGGACTCACGGTGCTCACGTTCATCGGCCTGATTCTCGCCCCGCAATACGTCCCCGCCCTCACTAAGTTCAAATCCTTCGATCCGAAATCGATCGCGCTGGTCGTCGACCTTCCTATCAAAGGTCCGCCCACCGAGGCCGTTGCCGAGAGCAAGAGTCCCGAGTTGCGCGCCGCGCACCTTGAGGCGGCGCTGCCGAAAAATCTGGTCGACCCCACGCATGAGCTCGATCATTTTTACGCCGCGCTGCTCAAAGGCGGTACCACTCGCATCCTTCATTACGGCGATTCACCCACTACCGGCGATCTGATCACCGCCGACGCTCGCGCCGCCTTGCAGAAACAGTTCGGCGACGCCGGCAGCGGCTTCGCGCTGATGGCGCGTCCCTGGGCCTGGTACAACCATCGCGGCGTGGAGATGGAAGGCTCCGGTTGGGGCATCGACGTCGCCGGTGTAACCGCGATTAAGGACGGCATGCATGGCCTCGGCGGCGCGAGCTTTCTAGGCTCGGCCGGCGCCACCGCGCGCTTCACTTTGAAGAACCCGCACACCCAGGTCGAGATCGCTTATCTTTCCCAACCCGATGGCGGCGATTTCACGGTGGAGGCCGACGGGTCGACTCTTGGCACCGTCGAAACCGAAGCCGACGCCAAGAAGCCCGGCTTCTCCGCATTCAATATTCCCAACGGCGCGAAGAAATTTGTCGTTCGCGTGACACGCGGCTCCGTGCGGCTTTACGGCGCCGACTTCCGCCGTCCTGGACCCGGAGTAGTCTATCACTCGCTCGGCGTCAACGGCGCGAACGTCACTCTTCTTTCGCGATCGTTCAGCGGTCCGCACTGGGCCGCGGAGCTGCGCCATTACCAGCCCGACCTCGTCATCATCAACTACGGCACCAATGAAAGCGGCTACCCCACGTTCGTCGAAGGCACCTGGGGACAGGAAGTGAAAAACGCCGTCAAACGCGTGCAGGCCGCGCTTCCGGATACATCCGTGCTCCTGATGAGCCCCATGGATCGAGGCGAGCGTAAACACGACGGCTCTATCGATACCATCACCGCCATGCCTAGCCTGGTCAAGATCGAAGCCGGCATCGGGCACGATACCGGCGTGGCGTTTTTCAATACTTTTCAAGCCATGGGCGGTCCCGGCACCATGGGCCGCTGGTATGCATCGGAGCCCCGGCTGGTCGGAGCCGACTTCATCCATCCCATGCCCGCCGGCGCCAAGATTGTGGGCGAGCTTCTTTCGACCGCGTTACGCGATGGATATAACGACTATAAACTGCGACAATTAAATAAGGCTGTTGTGCAGACAGCTTCTAAAGAATGATTTCTTTGCCCAGGGTCGGACTGGCCGTACTCCTCGCCGTAGGTGTATGCCTCGGTGCCACTACCACTCCGCCCGCCAAGCCCTCCGCGCCGCCGGCCAAATCCAAGAAGAAAAAGTACCGCTCCAGCGTCGGCAAGCCCATCGCCGGCGCGAAGAAGAATCCGGTCAAAAGAGCAGCTAAGAAAGTCGTCGCCACCGCCCGCCGCATCACCGCTCCCCGCGTTAGCGCCGCCACCCGTATGGAAGCGAATGAGGGAGTCTTTCAAAAAGTTTCGAACGGCGTCAGTATCCCGATTGAAAACGCCGGCACGCTGATCCCTTTCTTTGAGCAGCTCTACCGACATCAGAAGGGCGAAATGCCCGGCCCTTTGCGCATCCTCCACTATGGCGATTCGCACACTGCGGCTGATGAATGGACGGGAGACCTCAGAAATCGTTTCCAGGAAAAATTCGGCGATGGTGGTAGCGGATTTTCTCTCATCGGCCGCCCCTATGCCGGCTATCGCCGCTTCGATGTTCGCAGCGGATCGACCAAAGGCTGGCATACCGAGGGCCTGGTCGGCAAATCCCCCGGCGATGGTATTTACGGACTCGGCGGCATCAGCATGTCCACGAAATCGCCGCGCGAATCCGTCTACCTGCTCGCCGATGGCCAGCATTTTGAGCTGTTCTATCTCCAGCAGCCCGGCGGCGGATCCATCCAGATTTACGACAACGGCACGCCTGTCGAGCGTATCTCGACCGATGGCACTCCCGCCCCGGGTTACTACAGTTATGAAGCCGTTCCCGGCCAGCACAAATTCGAGGTCGAAACGTTGGACCGCGCCCCGGTGCGCCTGTTCGGATGGGTCGCCGAAAATTCGCGCGGCGTCACCTACGAGGAACTCGGGATCAACGGCGCGCAGGCCTCCATCGCTCTCAACTGGGATGAAGTCACGCTGCGCTCCAACGTCGAACGCCGCAATCCCGCGCTCATCGTGCTCGCCTACGGGACCAATGAAGCCGGCCGCAAGGATTGGACCGTCGAATCCTATCGCGACATGTTCATTCAAATGATCGGCCGCTTCCGCAAAGACGCGCCCACCGCGACTATCCTCATCATCGGCCCGCCCGATCGCTATATTAAAACCCGTTCCAAGGGTTGGATTCCCATGGATAATATCGATCTGATCGTGCAAGGGCAGCGCGAAGCCGCGGCCGCCACCGGTTGCGCCTTCTGGGATCTGCGCGCGAAAATGGGCGGCAAAGGCGCGATGAAGGAATGGGTGCTGGCCGGCATGGCGCAAGGCGATTACGTACACTTCACCGGCCCCGGCTATCGCATGATCGGCGACACCGTGTTTCGCGATCTGATGAGCCAGTACGATATCTTTTTAAAGGCCCGCGAGAATCTCGCGGCAGCCGCGGCATCTGATTCGGCGCAGACCAAGTGACTACAGAGTTTTATTGTCCCCGATGCCAGCAACCCGTAAGCGACCCGCTAGCCTGTGGCGATTGCGGTTCTCTCATCTGCCGCAAATGCGGCTCTCCGCTCGAACAGGTGGACGAATTAGGAATCGGCTAGCCGTTTTTCCGATTTTCGGCGGCCTCCTTTTAACGGCCTGCACCTCGCACGCCCCGCAACAACCTTCCTCCGGCGTAGCCTACGTCGGACCCATCACGCTCAACATCCGTAAAGATCTGGCCTCGAAATCCCCCACCGTTGACGCCGTCAAGCATGGCGACAAACTCGACGTCCTCGAACTCCGCCGCCGCTTCATCAAGGTCCGCACCGCGCAAGGCATTGAAGGCTGGACCGATTCCAATCTCCTGCTCACCGCTCAGCAGATGGACGATCTGCGCAGCCTCGCCGACGGCGCCGCGAAACTGGCCTCGCAAGGCAAAGCCACCCCCTTCGACGTCCTCAACATGCACAGCGCCCCGGCGCGCCAATCCCCCAGCTTTTTTCAAATCGCCGAGAACGAATCGGTCGAAGTCATCGGCCATCGCCTCGCGCCCCACGTCGCCGCCCCCGAACCGGTTCAACTGCAAGCGCCCGTGAAGCGTGTCGACCCCGCCCGGAAATCGAAGGCCAAATCCAAAGCCACGCAAGCTCCTCCCATGCCCTCCGCGCCTCCTCCGCCGCGCAACTGGCAGAGCCTTTCGAAGCCTCGCGCCGCGGATCTTCCGGGTAGCGCGCATCCCGTGCCAACCGTCGCCCCGCAATTTGACGATTGGGACCTCGTCCGCACCCGCGATGGCAAGGTCGGCTGGGTGCTCGCCCGCATGTTGACCATGTCGATTCCAGATGAGGTGGCGCAATACGCCGAAGGCCACCGCATCACCTCCTACCTCTCGCTCGGAGAGGTGAAGGATAAGGAAGGGCCAACCAAACACAACTGGCTGTGGACCACCGCCAGCGCCGGCCAGCATCCCTTCGAGTTCGATAGCTTCCGCGTTTTCGTCTGGAGCGCCAAGCGCCATCATTACGAAACCGCCTACATTGAGCGCAACGTCGAGGGCTTCTATCCCGTCGAATCGCACGAAGACACCGCGTTCTCGGTAATCCTGCGCGAAAAAGACGGCAATCTGTACCAGCGCACCTACGCCTTCAGCGGCTACCACGTGCGCATGATTTCGAAGACCCCCTACACCCCTCCCGCCAATCTCCCCGAAGTCCGCGCCTCGCGCAATTTCGACCCCCCGCCCGTCCCCACCCCAGCCTCCAGCAGCTTCTCCACCCGTCTAAAAAAATGGTTGTCCGCTAAATTCTGATTACCGGCTGTGGGGCGGCGCCCTGCGCTGCCAGAGATAGCAATAACCGCCCGACGCTTCCGGATCGCTGACACCGAGCCGTGACCGCAGGGAGCGGAGTCTTCGTACAGCAGAACCCGCGAAAATTGGGGACAGCGCGGGCTTCCCCGATTTTTTCGCCCATCCACTCAGCCCCCGCCGCGTTTTCATTCCCATCGATGCCCGATCCCCGGGCAGGGGAACACTCGTGCGCGTGGAGACTCCTCTCGACACCTGCGCCATCAGCTCTGGAATCGGACTCCCGGCGGCGTTCACCAGGCCGGAGCGCCTATTGTGCCGTGACCCACAGAAGCGTCGGCGAGGCGAACGACTTGCTCACCACCAGATTGTGACCGTCGCTTCCAACCAAGCTAAAAGAGGAAGCCGAGGGATCGGCAGCAAAAAGGGCGGATGCATCCACCGGCTGGAGTGTTTTCGTGGTCTTATCGAAGTGCTGGACGCCAATCTCCGGCGCCCCATTTGGCGGGTTGTTTTTCTGGTAGCCCAGATAGACCTCATTCTGGTCGGAGAGACCCACGTTCAGGATCATATTGTTCGCGGTAGGCAAAATCCAGTGCCCTAGCAGATCGCCGCTATAGGAAATCTCGATCCAGTTGCGCGTGACAGGAAGGTAGATCCCGATGCGGTCATGGGATGCCGCCATGCGGGACACGCCGGTCGATGGAAACCGTTTCGAGGCGAAGTCGGACCTGGGTAGGGCAGTACCGATCAAAACACCGTTGGCGTCGTAATGCCTCAGCATGTCGTACCCTGACGCCTCATGTCCCTGGTCGTCTTTGCGGACAAACACCAAGGCCCATAATGTGCCATCGTCGGCGAAGCAGGTATTGTAGGCGGCCGCCGTAGGAAGTTGCACGATCTTCGTGACCTTTCCGGCGGAGTCAAGCCAAGCAATCGCCCCCGTGCGTTGCCCGGTGGTGCTTAGAATCGTGAAGGGCACTGCAAATCCGCCCTTAGGCGAGACGGAGGTGTCCATTATATAAACCATGTCTCCGTTATCCGGCCAGATTCGGACGTTGTTAACAATGGTTTTCCCCGACGAATCGGCGACAAATACTGTCGCTCGCGCTAAATCATGTCCCACTAAAAACCCCCGGTCCCATTTGGGAATTACCGATGGCAAAAACGACAGATCAACCAGTACGGCCCGGGAAGGCGCCGTAAAATGCTGCGCCTGGGCCCCCAGAGAAAACGTAAAAACAAGGGCAAGAATATTTTTCATTTTAGTCCTCACACCCGCCATCTTTATCAATACCGCAATCGAGCGCGCAGGGGTCGGAGTCGCAGCCGCCGTCCCCTCCACCGCCCCCTCCGTTAGAGCACGAAGCGCAAGTCGTCGTCGCACACCCACCGCTCGTGCATCCAGGGCAAGCTTGGCCGCCGAGATATTGGTAACCTGAGCACGCGTCGGTGCCCCCGGCAGCGTCAACTTCGTAGCTGCCCGTGCAACCGGAGCCTCCAATGCATGGCACGACTTGAGAAGCAAAATAAGATCCGCTACAGTCGGACGAACTGCATGATGTCTGGGCCTTAACGGCACGCAGAGAAACTAGCCTCGAAACACGGTCCCAAAGCCCGCTTTTCTTTGGAACGCACGCGCCTGGGCTCCCGAGCGCGCCGGACACTATTTGATAGAGCTTGGGGTTTGCCGCGACTCCAGCGAAAATGGAGGCGAGGCGGACCCCGGACTCCGTAACAATAATCGCGCCGCCAGCCTGACTCCGCGAACAGCCGGTAGTTAAAGTCACCATTCCCGCCATTACCATAGTGACGCTGGCAATCCCCAATCCGTTGAATGCAACGTTTAGACGCACTGTTCCCTCCCTCAGCTTTTAAAAATTTAAATAATGAGAAGAAAATTTCCCCATTATCACGCGAGATCAGTCTATACCCAACCGGGGGGGGGGATGTCAATGGAAAAAGTGTGAAATTTTCACGAGCCTTAAATCATTAATTAGCGCCGCCATTAACCCGATTATCCACTCGGTAACTTCCATTGAAGCTGCAGGTGGCGTGGACAGAGCGGGCTTCCGATTTTTCGCCCCATCCACTCAGCCCCGCAGGGTTTTCATTCCCATCCTTGTCCGATCCCAAGTGGGGCGGCGCCATGCGCTGCCAGTGACATCGACTCCGGATCGCTGCCGAGACCGCAGGGAGCGAAGTAGATATTTTCGAGAGTGCCGTGCGGCGCCAGCTCACCCATTCATCTGCCCAAACACCTCCCCCGCCTTCTCCCCCACTCCCGAGCCATAAAGAAACTTCGCCCCCGCCACCGCCAGCTCTTCCCGATCCGACGCCAGATCCTCCATCGCAGCCTCAATAAATGCCCCCAGCGGCATCGGCCCTCTTCCGGGCTCCGCCACGAACGTAGAATGCCCCGCGCCCAACTCCGTCGCAACCCACGGCGGAGCCACTTCAATCACTCTTACACTCGTTCCCCGCAACTGATGCCGCAGCGACACCGTGAACGAATGAACAAACGCCTTCGTCGCGCAATAAACCGGAAACCGGGCCATCGGCACAAACGCCAACCCCGACGACACATTGACGATCGCCGCCGAAGCCTTGCTCTTTAAGTGCGGCAAGAACGCCGTCGTCATCCCCAGCACGCCCATAATATTGGTCTCGATCTCCTCCGCGATTTCACCTTCATCGACCGCCGCCGAAAAATCATGCTGCCTCTGCACCCCTGCGTTGTTGATCACGACATTCAGATCAGGAAATCTGCCGGTCACCTCCAAAGCAGCCGCCGCGATGCTCGCCCGGTCCCGCGTATCGAGCACTACAAAATCCATCCCCGTTTTTTCCAGAACCTCCCTCCGCCGCCCCGCCACAATCACCCGATTGCCCAGCTTATGAAATGCCTCCGCCAGCCCTCCGCCGATGCCGGAACCGCCGCCTGTAATCAAAATAGTATTGCCACTTGTTCGCATATTTCGTAAGCTAACATACACCTCATGCTCCTCACGTGCCTTTTGCCTCTTCTCATCGCGCAGGATCCTATCGCCCCGCACTCGGCATCGGAGCCGCCCGCCGCTAAGCAAGCCGCCTCCCTCGCCGCCAGCACCAAAGTGTCGCCCCCAAACCTGCTCACCACCGGCGAGAAAACCGACTTCAATGAAACCGCACCCTACGCCGAAGCCGTGGAGATTTCCCATCGTCTGGAGCGCGCCTCACCCTTCGTCAAAGTGCTGAACATCGGCGCCACGCCCGAAGGCCGCGCCATGATCGCGCTCGTCGTTTCCAAGGATCGCGCCTTCACTCCCCAAGCCGCCGCGAAAACCAACAAGGCCATCATCATGATCCAGAGCGGCATTCACGCCGGCGAAATTGAAGGCAAGGATACCGTGCTCATGTTGATCCGCGACATGACCGTGAGTAAGAAATTCGCCTCCTGGCTCGACCACGCCATCTTCGTCGTCATTCCCGTTTTCAATGTCGATGGCCACGAATATTTCAGCCTCTATCATCGCCCCAGCCAGAATGGACCGAACTCCACAGGCCTGCGCGCCACCGCCCAGCGCCTCAACCTCAATCGCGATTACATGAAGGCCGATACTCCGGAGATGAAAGCCTGGCTGCGCGTCTTCAACTCCTGGATGCCAGATTTTTTAATCGATAATCACGTCACCGATGGCTCCGACATGCAATACGACGTAACGTGGGACATGGCTCGCAATCAGGATATTGCCGAGCCCGCCGGCGCCTGGGTTCGCGAGAAATATGTGCCGGAGCTCGATAAGCGCATGGCCGCCGACGGCCACCTGGTCGCGCCTTATGGCGCCTTGCGCAACCGCGAATTTTTCATGGAGGTCTTCTCGCCGCGCTATTCGCACCTGTACGCAGCTGTGCAGAATCGCCCATCTCTGTTGGTCGAATCGCACAGCCTGAAAACCGCGAAAACGCGCGCCTGGGCCCATTACGACATCATGCGCCACACCTTCGACATCATCTCCGCGGACTCGGAATCCTTGCGCCGCTCCGTGCGCGAAGCGGACCGGGCGATGGCCGCGCGCGCCGGCGACCGCTCCGCCGAACCTGTTTATCTGGCCGGGAAAGTCAGCGATAAAAGCCGGCCGATTGTTTATCACGCCCTGAAAAACGCTCCCTACAAGAGTGAAGTGACCGGCGCCAATGTGACTCACTACACCGGCGAGCTCGATGACATTCAAACCGTGATTCACGATCAAATCGATACCACGCTCTCCGCGCAGATGCCGCTCGGATATCTGATTCCCTCCGCGTTCGGCTCCGCCGCCGATTTGTTAAAGGCTCATGGCGTTGACATGTCGCGCACCGAAAGATCTCTCGACCAGGTTTTTGAAACGTATCGCTTCACCAGCGCCAAATTCGCCTCCGCGGCCAGTGAGGGCCACGTCATGCTGACTGTCGAGCCGCGTCTTGTGAAGGAGAAAATCTTCCTTCCCGCCGGCTCCTATTGGATTCCCCTGAAGCAGCGCCGCTCCCGCCTGATCCTCTCGCTCCTCGAACCCCAGGCCCCGGATTCCCTCGCGTCGTGGGGCCTGCTGGATGCCGTTTTCGAAGGGGGAGGCGGCCGCGGCGGCAGAGGAGGCGCGGTCGGCGAATATCTCTCCGAGCCAATCGCCCGCCGCATGATGGCGGATCAGCCTGAATTGCGCAAGCAGTTCGAGCAGAAACTAGCCTCGGATCAACAATTTGCCGCCGATTCGCGAGCCCGGCTCCAGTGGTGGTTTGAGCAGTCTAAATATCAGCCCGAAGACTCCGGCCGCTATCCGATCGTGCGCGTTTGGGAGAAAAATTGGTAGCGCGAAATTATGGCCATTTAAGCCCTCTTCGGCACTCGTTTATGCGCGATTATGGCCGGTTAACCCACGCCATTCCGTCCGGATTTTTGCCCGCCTCGACGTGTCCCGTCACTTCGAGTGTCTTCAGATCGATCACCGCGACGTAGACATCGGGAGTGCAGGCGGCGAATGCGCGGGAGCCGTCCGGCTGCATCGCGATCCCCGCCGCGCCGCTGCCGATCGGGATTCTTTTCTTGAGCTTACGCGTGGCCACGTCGAAAACCGCCACCTCCGGGCTAGCGAGCAGCGATACCAGCGCCAGCTTGCCGTCCGGAGTGAACTTCAATCGATTCGCGCTCTTAACGTTTGCATCGAGCGTCTCGACCACCTTTTTGCCGCTAAGATCAACGATGGAGATCGTTCCGTCCTGCGCGTTCGCGGCCCACAATTCCTGGCCCGTCACATCAAAACCCTCCGCTCCCCGCCCCACCGGGACCACCGTTTCATTCCAATCAGTTGCTGGGTTGCGTCCCGCGGTTTGCTCGATAATGGTCATTGTGGCCGAGTTGATATTCGAGGTCACCATCCGCTTCAAGTCATTAAAAACATAGATCATGTGGGTCCTGTTTTGACCCGTGCCCAGCACCCAGTCGACTTTGTTCGTCGCCGGATCCAGGCTACCGATGGCCTTCGAGCCTTCTACCGTGAACCACAGTTTTCCGCCCGTATAAATCAGCCCGTGAGGCCCCTTCAAAGCACCTAAGTCAATTGCAGTCAGCGTTTTGTGCGCCAGGAGATCGACCACCGTGATGGTATTGTAGGTGCCTCCGCCATAATTCGATATGTAAGCGAACTTGCCGTCGGTGGAGGCGATAACTTCATGAGGATCCGGCCCTGTTGGCATTTTCGCGATCACTTTCAATGTCGACGGATCGACGATCGAAAGCGTCAAGTCTCCTTTTGAAAGGACTAACAGCGAATCGGCCTGTAATAAACCAAGGCTAAGGAGCAGGATTCCGATTATTTTCATAGTCTGACCTCCTTTATAATCGCATTTCCCAGTGCGTTACGGCGCAAATTATTTCTATATCTCCTTTGCCTCCGGGAGCTTAGCAGCTTTTCGCGAATGAGCCTGTTCGTTTGTCCTATACCCTCGAACCAGAAGGAATTCTACCGGATGCGTGAGTTTCGCCGTCGGTGGGACGCGATCGTAAGCCGGGGCCCCTTGCGAGAGACCACTGCGGCCGGAGCAATTCGGTCGCTCACGAAAGCAGAAGTGTGTTCAGACGGCTATGCCTTGTTTTTCCTGATCTTCGAGACAGTATGGAGTCCACGGAATTGCTTGCAGGCGGGCCGGTTCGATGGGGTGTCCGCAGATGATGCACTTGCCGTAGGTGTGGTCGTCGACGCGCTTCAGCGCATCCTGTACTTGTTCGAGGGTGCGCGATTCCATCGTGACTTCTTCAAGCGCTTCCGCCGAACTTTGGTCCGTGGCCGCTTCGTCGGTAGGTTCGCGGGCTTCGTCTTCGAGGCGAGCCAGATCCGAGAGAAGTTCGCGCTCCTTCTCCCGTAGTACGGTTTTGGCGCTATTCATCTACGCGCATCCACGTTTTGTCGGGAGCGAAGCTCTTTACCGGTGGCGCCATGTTCGAGGCTGGCGCGCCAAGATCTTTTTCATAGACGACGCCTTCCTGATTCACGATAAAGGTATGAATTCCGGTCACGCCGTATTGTGCCGGCCAGGCGACCAACGCGAAGCCGCCCATCAGGTGTTTTCCCTGCACCATATAGTTATGTGCGCCGCTTGAAGTCAGCATATGGAAGTAATAGCCGTGATAGGGCACTGCCTTCATTTTGCCGGCACGAATCTCGGCGTCGGCGGCGAGCTTGGGGATTCGCGGGAAGCCGGTGGAATACAAGCCGTCGTCTTTGCCCGGCGCGCTGGTCAGGAATTCGGCATATTCCAGGATGCCGTCCTTATCGCGATCGGCTTCGGCGTATTTCTGTTGCGCTTCGACGATACCCGCGCATAGTTCAAGGGTGTCGAGTTCATTGGCGCCGATGCGGCGCGCTTTCACTTCGAGCTCGCCTTGCGCCGGTTCAAAGCTCCACTTCCCGCCTTTTTCGACGAGGGGAACGGGGAACGGCCAATTTTCGGTTCCGATATCGATAAGCACGCGATGGAGATTCATCGGGTCCTTCTCAATGCTGTACTTGGAGCGGGCCACGCGAGCAAACTCGGCGCGCTCCTCGGCGTCCTGCTTCGGATCGCCGGAGGTGAGGATCGCCTTACTGTTGGCGCCGAAAATGGACTTCAACTCGGCGATATTGTTACTCTCGGCGGCGGCGATGACGGCCTGCGCGGCGGCGTCCGGAGTGTCAAACGTTTTCAACTGCGCCGAAAGCGTCAAAACAGCGAAAAAAGGCAATAGCATTTTCATGACTTATCTCCTACCCCCACCGGCGTGTCCACCACCGCCCCCGCCATGGAAGCCGCCGCCTCCTCCACCGTGAAACGCCGGAGCAGTGCGCTGCGAACCCATGCTGGAGAATCCATGATCGCTCTGTTGCCGGGCCTTACTGCCGTTTTGGACGCCTCCGAACGCGCTGTGGTTATTGCTGCGTTCAGCGTCCCCTCGCGAAAGATTGGATCGCACCGCCCCGGCGCTGGGCCGCGCCTCCGCACCGCGGACGTTGCCACCTCCGAACCGGCCGGCAACGGAGTGAGGATAGGGAACCCCTCCGCGATGCGCCGGGTCATGCGCCCAAGCCGACCTTCCATAGGCGCCGCCGTGAAATTCGGCAAATCCATAGCGGTGGAAGAACCCGCCATTCACGAAAATCCCGCCTCCGAACCAGCCGAATCCCCAACCCCAGCCGCCAAAGCCGCAGCAGCCCGGGAAATAAAATCCGAGATTCAGTCCGATGCCCCAACCCCAGCCGATGCCGATGCCTGGATAGAAAAGCGGAGGCCACGGGTAAAGGCCCGGCGCCGGACCCCAGAAATAGGCCGGATTGTAAGTTGGAACATAAACCACCTGCGGATCGGCAGGCTGGATCTCGATAGCGGTCTGTCCGTCCTGAGTCTGTTCCAGGACTTTCTCCTGAGGAGTATCGGTAAGTTTGCCCGAAGCCTTGGCGCGCGCCCGCAGGCGCTGCACTGCTGACATTACATCGGCCTGCTGCGCCAGGAACGCGTTGCCGAGATCGGTGGTCCAGCGGATATCCGAGTTCAGCCGCTTTACTACATCCTTAAAAGGAACCAAGGATTGAATGCTGGGATCCCAATTCTGCTTTTTGGCGGCATCGACCAGCGCCGCTCCAGTAAGATTCGGGTTTTGATCGAGAAACTGCTGCGCTTCGACGATTTCCAAAGGATACGTGCTCGCGACCAGAACCTGACTTAACAGCGTATCCGGATACAAAGCGATGGGAGCCACCATGCTTTCCAGTTGCTCCGGAGTCAGCGTTGGCGTCTCCGCCGCAGCGTCTGGGCCGGCGGCCGGAGCCGGCGGGTCCTGGGCCATGACAGTAAATATCGTCAGCCCGCAAACCAGCGCGACACGAGATAAAGAACCGTTCATAAACTTGACTCTTTCTGGGCCGCTTAAATGGCGAAATTACATCTGCCCACAATCGGTTAGACACGTAATTCCGGCAATCAGTTTCGGAAAAAGTCGAACATTTACTCGGCGCGCTTATGTCTTGGTGATAAAGCGGCCGATTTGACGATGGTTCCGGTCGCGTCACGGGTTTGTTCGAGCGACAGGGTGAGGGAGGAACGGGAGACGCGGCGCACGATCGGGTCGACCATCCAATGCAGCGTCATAGGGATGGTCCGGCTGAGGGCCAGAGCTTCGGTTTCGACGTAAACGCCGCCGTCGCGCTCCTCATAACGGGTCATGGTGCATAGACGCCAGATATAGCCGCTCGCTTCGCCTTCGGGAACCGGGCGGTCGCTGGCGAGTTCCTGCACATGGGTGGTTTCGGCGACGCTATACCACCGGCTGCGATCGACCTCGACGAAGCGTGAACGGTATTCGCTATCGAGGGCCCGCTTCTGGAACATCGCTTTATCGAGCATGACGACGGTGAAGCGGTCTTCCCTGGTCTGCTTGTTGAGTGTTTTCGATTCGATCACGGAGGGTTTATAGAACTGAGTGTAGCGATCGTAATCGCGGATAACTGTGATGACGTCATCGATGCGCGCGCTGGGGATGAAGGCCGCGCCGATCCAATGATGAATCAGGCCGCCGGGCACACCTTTGGGCGCATTGATCATAGGCTCGACGATCACTTCGCCCGCATGCACGCGATGCAGACGCTCAGGCGACTCGCCGGCCCACAGAAAAGTTCCTTTGCTCCGCTCCAGCATGCGCGCATTGGCCTGGTCCAGATAATGATTCCAGGCATCGAGGGTCTGCGGCTTCAGATCGGCCGCCAATGCTTTGGCGGGAAACAATAGGGTGACTCCAATGACCAGAGCGGCCAGCACGGTTCGCCACGATCCCGCGGTGAAGTGGGGATCGAACGTGGGTCCCGCGATGGCATCGGCAGGTTCGTAGGGCTGCCCTGTGACCGATTCGACCAAGCTGCGCGAGGAAGCGGAGTTGGCGACGAAATGAGCGCCTGCCAGGGACCAGCGTTCCAGAAGCCAGCGGCCTGGTTCGTCGACCGCGGTGAGAAAAGTGACGTCCACCACGAGCGTTTTCCCGTCCAGGGTGGAGGACGCTGTGCGCCAAGCCTGATCGAGTTTGGCGACGTCTTTACCGGCGAGGTTTCCCGCCAGCTCAAACCGGAACGTAGCCGGCCCGTCATGCATATAAAAAATGAATTCAGACATAACAGTCCTCATCTGACCGGTCTCAACCGAACGAGAGCGCGGCCACCTGCTCGCGGTCGTGATGGGCGGCCAGCCTGGCCGTCAACTGCACGATTCCGATGCGCTGCGCCGCCGCCGTCAGGGCCATACTGGCATTGAGCAGCAGCGCGGTAGCTTTTATTGGAAGTCCTTCGAAAATTGTCAACAGCATCGCGCAACGGGGGAATGCATCGATCCTGAGAACTGCGTCTTCAAACTCCTCGGTCGTGATTCTTGCGCGCCCCATCCATTCCGCCTGGCTTGCCATTTCCTCTCCGTTTGACTGGGCGACCCGCACCAGCGAGCGGCGAAGCACAGTCTCTATGGTGCCGAGGGCCTCCACGATGGTCAGCGCGCGGGCCCACTTTTTCTTCTCACCGTCAAACAATCCGTCATCGATGTCGAGGGCGCTGCTCGATGCATGCACGCTGCGATCCTCATTTCCGGTAAGAAGATAGGCAAGCCAGTACAGCTCGGCAAGATTTTTTTCGAAGGTGGTGAGCTTCATCGGTTGTCCTCACGAGGGTGCATGGAAGTTACGTTTTTCGAGGCAAATGCGGATTTTCGGGACCGGTCGACGCGGCACGCCTGGAGGCGCGCGGCACGAGAGAGCACGCCGCTTCTCCAAGGGCGGGAGGTTGGTTCTGCAAAGAGAGGCGGCATGCTCTACCTCCCGTTAGGCAGTTCGATTGCCAAACCTAAGTGCTGGAAAATCTAGTGAGAGAGGTGTCGAATGGCAAAGATTCGCGCCCGCCGATCGGCAGGGTGCCAGGATTCGGGTAAAACCGGCTATTTGAGGCTGTAAGAAGTTCGGGAGACGCGGATGCCGAGGCGCTGCATACGGAACTGCAAGGTGGAGCGTTTCAAGCCCAAAAGAGTGGCCGCGCCCTCGGGACCGGAAATGATTCCGCTCGATTGATCGAGCGCACGCAGAATTTGCACCCGTTCGGTTTCATCAAGGACGCTCTGCATGCTGCCGCCCGAGGGCGCCGGGGCGTCCACGTGCGATTTCAAGTCGGCCTGCGAAACATTGAGCCTGGGTCCGGGCGAGAGGATGACGGCGCGCTCGATCACATTTTGCAGCTCGCGAATATTGCCGGGCCAGTCATAGCGGACCAGCGCCGTCATGGTTTCAGACGGAATGGTATCGATGACCTTATTCATGCGCCGGCTGAATTGCTGGGTGAAATGGCGCACCAGCAGAGGAATATCGCCGGTGCGCTCCCGCAGAGAGGGAACGCGGATAGGAAACACGTTGAGCCGGTAGAACAGGTCCTGGCGGAATTTCTGTTCCCCGACCATGGCTTCGAGATCGCGATTGGTGGCCGCGATCAAACGGGCATTAGTGCGGATGGTGCGCGCGCCGCCGAGGCGCTCAAACTCACGCTCCTGCAATACGCGCAGCAGTTTCGGCTGTAATTCGAGAGGAATCTCGCCGATCTCGTCGAGGAACACGGTGCCGTTGTTGGCCAGCTCAAAGCGGCCGATGCGCTGCGCAATGGCGCCTGTAAATGCGCCGCGTTCATGGCCGAACAGCTCGCTTTCGAGGAGTCCCGCGGGGATGGCCGCGCAATTCAGTTTTACGAACGAATTTTCGCCGCGCGAGCTTAAATTATGGAGCGCGCGGGCGACGAGTTCCTTGCCGGTTCCGGTATCTCCATATATAAGGACCGTCGAATCGGTGGGGGCGACGGTCTCGATTTGTTTCAACACGCTGCGCAAGGCGGCGCTGTGGCCGATAATTTCCTCAAACTTCAGCTCGCTGCGAATCTCGTCTTCAAGATAGACTTTCTCCTGCGCCAGACGATCCTTCAGCTCCGCGATCTGGCCATAGGCGAGCGCGTTTTCGACGGCGAGGGCCACCTGATTCGCTACCTGGCCGAGGAACTCGATCTCATCGGCCGAAAAGGGCACGTCCTCGAGACGCCCCAGGCCGAGAACGCCCAGCATGCGATTGCGGCCGGCCATGGGAAGGTGGCAGAGAGCCTTAATTCCTTCCTTTTTGGCGAGCATATCGCCGGCAAGGTCGGCTGCGCGAAGGTTGGATGGGCGGCCGGAATGAAACACCTGGGCGGCGCTTGGCGAGCTGTCGGTTCGTGTGGGAAGCTTCTCGTCATGCTGCTCGGACATGCCTCGCGGAAAATCCAAAGCATACAGACGCAGCTCGTTGCTGCCGGGCTCCGCCAGACTCACAGCTACGCCGTCGCACTGCATCACGCGGCGGATGCTGGCCGAAATTTCCTGTAACAGCTCCCGCAGGTCGAGATTCGCCATCACGCGATTCGACAAATCGAGCAGCAGCTTCAAACGCTCCCCTGCCCGCTCCGAGGCTTCGAAGTTGAGCGCATCGTCGGTGGCAAGCGCGATCTGATCGGCGACCAGAGAAAAGAACAGAACATCTTCGTCCGAATACGCGTCCCGAATTTCACTAGCGATGACAAGGCTTCCCAGGCGCCGGTGGGCGGTGGTTAAGGGAACAGCGCAGGCGGATCGGATTCCGTACGAACGGAACATGGCCATCATGGCGGGAAAACGGGTTTCGCGGCCGGCATCGCGAATCAGCAGAGGCTGCTGATTGTGATACACCCACCAGGGAATTGTGTCCTCGGGATCCAGGGGAGCATGATCTGCATGGGAATGAGGCGGTCCGCAATGGTTCCAGTGAATCTTATTGGCGGCCTCGTCAAACTGAACGATTCCATCGAAAGGAAGGGCGCCGCGAAGCTCGCGGGTCAGCAAGTCGAATAATTCCTTGGGATCCCGATGCCCTCGAATCGCCTGCGCGATGCGGATCAGCGCGCGATACCGGGCGCTGATCGAGATCGGGATAATGCCAAGCTCTTCGGCGACCGAAGCCATATTTCTAGGTTGGATGACGCTGGCCTGGGTTTGGATGCTACTTAAAAATGCCGTCACGGCCGGACATAATGGTTTTAGTAAGGAGAAGTCATGAAAACGGTACTATCGGCGCTGGTTCTCGGCGTGCTCACTTTATACGGCCAGGGAGATCCGTTGGAAGGAGTTTGGCAAGGCTACGACGGAGAATGGGTCCATGTTTCGCGCCAACTCATCGCTTTGGCGGAGGCGATCCCGGCGGAAAAATACGCGTGGCGTCCCGCGCCGGGAGTGCGATCGACGAGCGAGGTTTTCATGCACATTGCTATCGCGAACTTCGGCCTGCTCTCCGTAACCGGTCCTACTATGCCACCCGACTTGGCGTCCAACGACGCCGAGAAAACAATCACCGCGAAAGCCGACGTCATCGACTGGCTGAAGCGCTCCCTCGACGCCGTGAAGACCGCCCATGCAACCATCAAGCCCGCCGACCTGAACCGCAAAGTCAAGATCGGGGACAGAACCGCGACGGTCGACGGAATGTATCTTCGGATCATCGTCCACGCCAACGAGCACATGGGGCAACTGATCGCCTATGCGCGCATGAATGGCATCAAGCCGCCGTGGTCGTGATCGGGTGTTACGCAGTTGATCGGGATGCATACAACCTCGGCGATATCACGGCTCATCCGAAGTAACGATTAAAGTAAAAGCATGGCTACTCTTGGACTTATTGACTACGCGGACGCTTCTCCTGAAGTTCGCGCTGTTTATGACGATATTATGGCGACTCGGCGGACGGATTACATCAATAATTTCTGGAAGGCACTGGCGCGCGATCCCGCTACGCTGCGGCGGACTTGGGAGTCGATCAAGCAGATTATGGCTCCGGGGGCGATTGATCCTTTGACAAAGGAAATGATTTATCTCGCGGTCAGCGCGTCGAACCAGTGTGGATACTGTATCGCGTCGCATACCGCGGCCGCACGCAAGGCTGGCATGACCGATGCTCAGTTCATGGAGCTGATGGCGGTGGTCGGCATGGCCAATGAGACGAATCGGCTGGTGAGCGGCTACCAGGTGGAGATCGACGAGCGCTTTAGAACTTGAATACTTGCAACAGGTTGTTGTAATCGTCCGTCCACAAGCGCAGTCCCGGCCGAGGCGCGATCATTCTCGCGCTCGCCAGCTCCGGCCGCGCGAAAAATGCCGCGTCGCGCGTCATGAGAACCCAGTCCGCCTGCGCATACAAATGCTCGTCGTCTTTCGGACTATGCACCTGGCGCGCCATCAGGCCATAGACCGCCGCCAGTTGCGCCACCACCGGAGCCAGATCCAGATATTGATTCGATATATGCACGGCCAGAATCCCCGCCGGCTTCAGATGGCGCAGGTACGCCGCGAACGCTTCTTCCGTCAATAAATGAACGGGAATCGCATCGCCCGAAAACGCATCGGCGAGAAACACGTCGTAGGGCAGAGCCGTTTCGCGCTCCAGCGACAATCGCGCGTCCCCTGTGCGAATCGCGATCGCCGCCTTCGAATCGCTGAGGAAACTGAACTCCGACTTGGCCAGCTCAATCACCTGCGGATTGATTTCATAAAACTGAAACGCGTCGCCGGCGTTGCCGTACGCCGCCAAAGTTCCCGCGCCCAATCCAATCACGCCCACCCGTTTCGGACCCTCGCAACAGAATCGCAGCGCGAGGCCGGCGCCGGTTTGCGGACCGAAGTACATCGTCGGCTCGGCGCGCTTCGCCGGGTCCAGATATTGCGCCCCATGCTGCACGATGCCGTGATAGAGCGTCCGCGTCCGGCCTCCGCCGCGCACCGATTCGACCACTCGCAGGGAGCCGTAAAAGCTCCGCTTCATGACCCGCGCGTCTTTGCGATAGCTGTGCACCTCGGCGATCAAAGCGGCCATCATCGCGATGGAAACCGTGATCCACAACAGCCGCGCGCTCATGCCTTCCCGCCAGTTGATCCACACGGCCAGCGCGGCCACCAGCAGCAGCGAGAGCGGAAACTCGTGAATTCCGGTGAAGACGCGCGGCGCGATTAATCCGGTGAAAATCGCTCCCAGTGCGCCGCCCAGCGCGATCATCAGGTAGAAGGACGTCAGTTGGGAGGACGCAGGCTTGCGGCGGCTCAACTCGCCGTGACAGAACATGCAGGCGATGAACAGTCCGACAGTGAACAGCGGAATCGCCACGGTGATGGGCACGCTTTCCTGAATGTCGTACAACACGTAGGCGAGCGAAGCCAGCGTGACGGCGAGTAATCGCAGAAACAAGCCGCGCTGATACCATCGCGGGCTTTCAAAACAGATGATGAAGGAGAGGAGATAGACGGCCAATGGAAGGATCCACAGAAACGGCACCGCGGCGACGTTCTGGGTGAGTTGATTCGTGGTCGAAACCAGCAGCATCGACCCGGCCGCTGCCAGCAACAACCACGGGACGCCGCTTTCCCAAGTCTGCGACGGGTCTGCGATTACGATTGTGCCCGGCTTCGCCAGCCACGCCGCGACCGCGCAGAGCACGACAAACAGGGCGAATGCGCCCGACCACCAGAAATCCTGCGCCCGCGTCGCGCTCCTCGGCTCGATCAATAATGGATAGGCCGCCAGCGCCAGGAGCGCGCCGACGTTCGACAACGCAAATAGCCTGTACGGCTGTGCGCCTTCGCGGGCCAGCCATTTCTGAAGCAGCGGACTGGTCGCGGAGAGTAGAAAATAGGGCAGCCCGAGCACCGCCGTCAGCATCGCCAGGATCTGCCAGGTAGGGTCGCCCGCGCCCGAAGGCTTCCATCGATCGCCCGGCATCACCGGCAGAAATACCAATGCGGCCGCCAGGAGAACCGCATGCACCCAGGGCCGCTTCAGCAGATGAGCATATAGATAGCCCGCCAGCAGCGCGGTTTGGAAGAACACCAGGCAGGTGGTCCAGACGGCCGACGATCCGCCGAACCAAGGCAGGATCAGCTTTGCGAAAATCGGCTGGATTAAGAAAAGGAGAAAGGCACTGAGGAAAATCGTCGCGCCGTAAAGGAAGAGACGCGCCGCTCCGCGCGATTCTGGCATCTGCCAATTTTAGCCGGAGCGGCGCCCGAAGTATTCTCTACTTCCAGTGGCCTTCGACGAACACGTATCCGTCTTTGCGATGTTCCCAGCGATGGTCCACCCATTTGGCGTGCTCATGCGGCGGTTGTCTCCACTCGCCCCGGGTCCAGACGTATGCGTTTCCATCCCAGCGATGGTATCCGCGGGTCCAAACGTAGCCGGGGCCGGGCGACACTGGTCGTGTCTCTACGACCGCGGCCGGTGGGCCGATCTTCACCACAACGTCAGCCGCCATCAAGCCAATCGTCAACATCCCCGTCGCGACGGAGATCAATAGGATCTTCTTGAACATTTTCCCTCCTTCATCTTCAGGAGGCTCGTAGTGCCAACTGTGTTTCGAACTTTTAACCGCCGACCGCGCTATCTGGAGCGGCGCTCGAAATTCCGTCTATCGCCAATGGCCTTCCGTATAGACGTATCCGCCGTTGCGATGGTCCCACCGGTGGTCCACCCAGCGCGCGTGAGCATGTGGCGGCTCAGCCCATATGCCCGGCTGCCACGCATAGGCATTTCCATCCCAGCGATGGTAGCCCCTTTGATAAACGTAGCCCTCGTGAGGCGACCGGCCGCGCACCTCGACCACCGCATGAGGCGGACGGACTTTCACCACGATCTGCTCTCCAAACGCGCCGATGGACAGCATACAAGCGGCTACAGCAATCAGGAATGTTTTTCGCATCGTCAAATCCCCTTACCTAGATTGAGCCTTGCGGAGGCGCCGGTGTTTCATAATAAAACTACTCATGAAGATCCTAATCTTACTCTCCGCCGCTGCCTTACTCCCCGCACAACCAGTGCAACTGGAAAAACTGGAGAAGAAAACGATTCTCCTCTTTACCCCTCATCCCGATGACGATACCTTCTGCTGCGCCGGCACGCTGGCCCTTCTGGCGCGCAGGCAGAATAACATTCATATTTTCATTTACACCAACGACGATAAAGGCTCCTACGATCTGGACATGACCAGCCAGCGCCTGGCGGCCATCCGCAAGACGGAGGAAGAGAATTCCTGCCGGGCTCTGGGTATCCCCAAAGAAAACATTCATTGGCTCCAGTTTCATGACGGCATGCTTGAATATGCGAACCCGCTCGATCTGGTGGAGCAGGTCACGAAAATCATCCGCACCTACCGGCCCGACGTTGTCATGACCATCGACCCCGGCTCGGAATACGTGCGCTGGCACAAGACGGACCATCGCATGGCGGCCAACAATACGCTGGATGCCATTCGAGCCGCGGAGTTCCATCTTTACTTCCCCAATCAACTTCTGCACGACGGCCTGAAACCTTGGCTGGTGCCGATTGAGGCCTATTTTTACGTGACCGAAAAGGACGCGAACAACTGGGTCAACATCGACGATGTGCTCGACCTGAAGTTGACCGCCGCCGTCGCGCATGTCAGCCAGTTCGAACCGTCGATGACCAAATATCGCTCCGATTGGGACCCCAAGGATCTCGCCGAGACCAAAAAATATCTACTCAGCCGGGCGGTGAAGAAAGACGGCCACGTAGTCGAATCCTTCCGCATTTCGACGCAATTTAACCAGCAGTAAGCTTGATAGGAACGCGTTGCTGTGGGCAGGCGATTCATCGGGATCCCCGCCCTCACGGGGCGGGGTTATAACTCCTGTGTGCCTGCCGCGGTCGGTTCAGGGGAAACTAGCGTAGACACGTCGACACTCTCGAAAACATCGGTGCGGAGATCCCCTTCTTTACAGTCGGGGTTCGGTGGGAGTTGCGGTCAGCGCTCTCGAAAACGGTCCACGAAAAAGACACCGCTCCCTGCGGTCACGGCTCGGCAGCGATGTGGAAACGTCGGGGTTTTCATTCCTATCGGTGCGGCAATTTGGGCGCATCCAGCACACGACTGTCGACGCGGGACCGCATCACAAAATATTCACCGCCCGCGCGGCCAGAATCGCGATCGCCGTCAGCGAGATCGCCGATTGCAGCATCATCAGCACCTTCGCCCAGCGCGACAAGACCGGTACATCGGTCGGGGAGAATGCCGTGCTGGTGTTGAAAGCCAGGAACAGATAATCGACGAATCCCGGGCGCCATTGGTCCTCGCCCATTTCTTTCCTCAGCTCGGGATCGAGCACCATTTGCGGAAACAGGAACGCGCCGTCGGTATGGGAGCGCACCAGGTCGCGCTGATTCGGACCGCCCGCATCCAGCCTCCAATACCAGGACGCGAACACCAGCATGTTCGAAATCCACAGCGCCGCCGCGGCCCGCAAAAGCTCGGCCGGAGAGTCTTTGTGGCCCGGCAGGCGCAGCACCAGGATCACCAGGGACGCGGCCAGCGACAGGGTGACCACTCCTTGCGCCAGGTAGCCCGTGATCTGGTTCGCGCGATGCATCCCCCGCGCATGGAAGAACGTCGTCGGCACCAACAGCGCGGCTACCAGCACCAGCACCAGCCAGTCCGGACCCACCGTCATCGCCGATGGCAGCGCGTAAAAAAGCCCTCCGATCGCGATCATCGCCACCGCGGTCGGCCAGCGCGGCTCCGGCTCTATTTTTCTATCTATCTTCAAGACATCTCCTTCCGATCCCTGTAAAATAGCCCAATGGCTGATTCCGCCGACAACCTACACGACAGTCTAGCCGACCAATGGTATTATCTGGACGGACAGGAGACCCGAGGCCCTGTATTTTCGGCCGAGATCGCCCGCCTGGTCCAGGCTGGATCGCTGAGCGGCACCGCGCAAGTGGCGCAAGCGGGATGGCAGACCTGGAGTCCGGCGTCTGTCGCCCTCGCGCATCTGTTGAAACCCCAACTGCCCGCACCCGGCGCCGTGGTGAAAGCTGCGCCGGAGCCGCCCACTTACGCGATCAAAGTGCAATGCGTCTCCGGCCCCGATTCCGGGAAAGCCTACATGATCAGCATGGCCGAAGTCTCGCTCGGCCGCGTTTCCGGGATCGGCCAGAACGATCCGCAAGTGGCCGAGAATCACGTGGTCCTGTCCTGGCAGCGGAACGTGCTGCACTTCCGCACTTTCGGCGGCTCGAAGCTCCGCGTAGCCGGAGCCGATGTCACCAGCGGCACGCTTTCGAATGGCCAGCAGTTTCAGTTGGGCGCGTCCACCTGGCAGGTGGGAACCGCGCCGGTCGAGCTCACCAATTTGCTCGGAACGCTGGGCGCGCGCCTGGCCAAGCTCACCAGCACCGATAAGCTCGAAGGCTTCAGCCTCACCGCCATGTTTTCCGAAGTGTTCAAAGGGCGCAAGCCGGGTGAGCTGGAGGATTATTTAATCGTCGGCACTCCTAAAACCACGCCTCATATCGATGACGTGGAGACCGGCTGGCCCAAGCCGTGGTTTTTCATGCGGGTGCTGATTTTCATGGCGATCGTCTATTTCATTTTTTATGAGATGTTCGATATTTCGGGCAACGCGCGCATTGTGCCCGGCCTGATTGTCATGGGCTCGCTGGTCGTTCCCCTGGCCACGGTTTTTCTGTTCTGGGAGTTGAACACGCCGCGCAACATCAGCTTCCATATGGTGCTGATTCTGGTCTGCCTGGGCGGCGTCATTTCGCTTGCCGTCAGCCTGATCGCTTTCGATGTCGCGCATCTGGATTGGCTCGGCGCAGCCAGCGCTGGGATTTGTGAGGAGACGGGAAAACTGCTCACTGTCGTGCTCGTGGTCCGCAACACGAAATATAAATATATTTTGAATGGATTAGTATTTGGCGCGGCCATCGGCGGCGGATTCGGCGCCTTTGAAACGGCCGGCTACGCTTTCAACGACGGATTCTTCAATAGCTTCTTCAGCTACTACCTGCGCAATCCGAATAACGAGGCGATCGAGAAACTGGTGGGCCACGCACTCATCATCGGCTACGACGGCATGATCACGCTGATCAACCACCGCTCCTATTACGCGCCTTTCATGCACGTTGCCTGGACCGCCATTTCCGCCGGAGCGCTGTGGCGCGTCAAAGGAGCCAATCCTTTTCGAATCGGCATGTTTTTCGACCCCCGTTTTCTGCGCACCTTCTTTGTCCCCGTTCTGCTGCATATGTTCTGGAACTCGCCTCTGTTGCGTTTCGAAGGCGCGCTGGGCTTGATCAAGCCGATCCTGGTGGGCGGCATCGGCTGGTACGTGGTGCTCGGATTAGTACAGGAAGGAATGCGCCAGATCCGCGACGAACAACTCACCCGCACGCGTATCGAATACGACAAAACGCAGCAGGTCCTGACCACCACCGGGCGCTTCCGAATGACCATTCAGTAGGTCAATTTCAGGGGATTCGCCTAGTTACTGCGGCTCAGGACCCTTAAAAACTAAACCTCATCTGCAATTCCAGCCGCCGGTTATTCGCATTCTCCGAAAACACCCCGCCGCCCGAGCCCGCCATCGAGTTCGCTTGGCCGAACAGAGGCGAGGTGATGTCTCCGATAATCGGCCCCGGATTGGTGTGATTCAGCAGATTCCGCCCTTGTATCGAGACCGTCAGGTTGTATTTCTTATCCGTGATAGGAGAACTGAAAATCCCGCCCATCGGCGGATGTCCTCCCGGATTGCCTGGCGTGTTCCCCGACGCCGTCTCTCTTTCCGGGCCGAACCCGAATGATTTTGAAACGCGCAGATTGACGGTATAAATACCCGGCCCGCGCCCGAAATTACGCCCGATAATTCTTTCGCCCGGCGTCGGATTCGGATCGAGCAATCCATATTTCGTCTGGATCAGCCCCGGCAAATCCGGGTCCGTCGCGATTCCAGGCCGCGAAGTGAATAGCGACGTGCCATATTCATCCGATCCCGAAGTGATGTTGAACGGCGCGCCGGAGCTCATGTTGATAAAGGGGCTGAATCGCAGATTCCAACGCGTGGTGATCGATCCGCCGATGAATGCCCGGTTGCGGACATCGTAAGTGGACGGCCCATATTCCCCCTGTTGCGAGTACGGATTCGAAGGATAGGTACCCAGCCCATCGGTATTGCTCATCGCCTTGTTCAGCATGTAGAACCCGAACAGCGAAACAGTCGAGTTCATCCGCGAATTGACGTTGGTGATCAACTGATTCTGGTTGTACAAGCCGGAGGTGGTCATCAGCAGCACCGGGTCCGGATTTCCCATCGGATACACCGGATTGCCCGGATAAGTTCCGGGCAGCGGCGCATTAATATCGAACGACCGCAGCTCATGCAGGCCGTGCGAATTGGTATACGTCACCGCGAGCGTGGTGTTGGCAGGGAGTTGCCTCTCCAGCGTGATCGCGCTCTGCATCAGATACGGCGCGTGCAGATTCGAGTCCTTCTCCTGGATCACCTGCGGCGAAAGCGAATTGGCCAGCGAAGAAATCGAAGGAATTGCCGGATAGAACAGCGGATTGGTCACCACATATTGCTGTTCCAGAATCCCGTTGAAGCGATCCGCGGTCAGCGTGTTGGCCAGCGCGAAGCGATCGTAGAACATTCCGAATCCGCCGCGAATCACCGTCTTCGGCTTGGGATCGTTCGCCCCTCCCAGCGAATAGGCGAAACCGATGCGAGGCGCGAAATCAGCATGGTCGCTGATGTTAGTCTGGGTCTCGAAGCGGACGCCCAGGCTCAGCGTGAAATTCGGCCGCACCTTCCAGTCGTCGCCCGCGAACACGCCCGCATCCATCTGATGCACCGCCAGGTTCGGATTTCCGGCGCTGATGCTGAACTGCGACGCTCCTCCGCCCAATGCTTGAATCTGGAGCGGCGTGTAGCCTAGCTGTTGAAATACCAGCGTGCGCCGGTACCGCTCGATCGAAGTAATCTGCTCCTCGCTTCCCGCCACCGGCTGATTGTTCGCGTCCAGAACCGGCGCCAGTTCGCCCCCGAACGTGAAGGTTCCCAGGAAATTCGTCGGCGATGTGTTGTTGTCCGTCTGCCCGCGCATGCGTACCCCGAACTTCCAGGTATGCGCACCTTTTAAAACCGTCGAGTAGTTCTGCAACTGGTAGTAATTCTGCTGGTCGGTAGTATGCCCTACCGACGACGCGCCGTCCGTGAATGAGTTCAATACCGAAATCGTCGGGTCCGTCGAATTGGCCGTCAATTGATACGCGCTGCGGTAATACTGGAACCGCGTTTCATTGATATTGGTTCCCAGCACGGCCGTCTCCGTCGCCTGCACCGTCTGGCTCAGATAATCGTTGTGATAGCCCTGCTCGGGCAGGCTGAATCCGCCGATTCCTTGATCCTCAATATCGTATTTTGTGGTCGAGTAGCGCACCACCAGCGTGTTGTTCGGATTCAATGCGTAGTCGACGCGCGGGCTTATCATCAAGCGATGCTGCGGAGTGGTCGTATTCTCGAAAAACTGCATGGGCGTCAGGTTCGGGCCCAGCGTGACCGCATTCACAATCGATCCGTTATCCACAATGTTGCGCTGGATGTCGAAGGTGAAGGAAGCACGTTTGGCCAGCGGTCCGCTCAGGCTCCCTCCGAATTCATCCAGCGAAAGATCGGCCTTCTCCGCCGAATAGGGATTGCGCGAGTTCCAGACCTGATTGCCGAAGTTATAAAACAAGGAGCTGCGAAATTTGTCGGAGCCCGGCTTGGTGAAAACGTCGATGCGGCCGTAGCCGATGTGGTCGTACTCCGGCGAAAAGGGGTTCTGATTGATGCGGATCTCGCGAATCGATTCTTTCGGAGGCAGTTCGCCGTCGCTGAATCCGTCAATGAAAATCGACCCGCCGCTCGGCCCCGCCGAGGGTCCGGCAAGCGCCTGTAAATCGGCCGCCAGATCATCCGGATCGTCCGAAAGCGATTGCAAATCATCCCCGCGCAAAACCAGTTGGCCGGCATTATTGGTCGGTTCGGTGTTCAGCACCGGTCCCACACTTTCCTGCACCGTCACCTGCTGTACGGTTGAAGCGACCTTCAATTGCAGATTCAGCGTCTGCGCACCAGCCTTCAGGTCCACCTTCGCCGCCTGCATCGTCAGATCCGGAGCCGCTGCCATCACTGAATAACTACCCGGCACGAGTCCTGTAACCGAATACAGCCCGTTTTCGTCAGCAACGGCGGTCTTCACCACGCTTCCGGTAATCGTGATCCTGGCGCCCGGAACCACCGCGCCGCTTTCGTCTGCCACTCGGCCGGAAAGCGTGACATTTTGTGAGTATGCCGCCGTCGCGGCGAGCAGGAAGGTGAGGATAAGGCTTTGGATACGTATCATTCTTATGGATATGCAACTTTTTCAGCGACGGGGCGGCTTGGCGGGTTGCAGTTATCAGTCTAACGCGGCGAAGCTAAAATTCTTATAGCGTCCACACTGTATAGTGGTTCGGGCTGCACAATCGACCCTGAGTCACGGCTCGGTGGGGATCGCTCCGGATTTGGCGAGGGCTTCTAAAGCGGGTTCGTCGAGATGCAGCAATTCGGCCAGGGTCGCGCGGGTATCGGCGCCTAGTTTCGGGGCGGGGTGGGAGACGGCGCCGGGGGTTGCCGAAAGCTTCACGGGAAGTCCGGTGACGCGGATCCCGCCCACTTCGGGGAACATATCGCGGGCGGTGGTTTGAGGGTCGTTGGCTACTTCTTCGAGATTGCGAACCGGCGAGCAGGGGATCCCGTGTTCGGCGAAAATTTGCACCCATTCGGCGCAGGTGCGGGTGCGGAAAATCCCGGCGATGAGGGGCTCCAGAACGTCTCGATTTGCTACCCGCAAAGGGTTGGTGGCGTAGTCGGGATGATTGGCCAGGTCCGGACGGCCGATCGAGGCGCAGAAGGTCCGCCATAGTTTCTGGCTGGCCACGGCGATGACGATTTCGCGGTCCCTGGTGGGGAATCCGCGATAGGGCACGATGGTGGAGAAGCGGGTCCCCATGGGCTCCGGAACGATTCCCGAGCCGAAATAATAGCCGTAGTTGGACGCCATGGCGGAGATCAGGCCATCCAACATGGATACGTCCACAAACTGGCCCTCACCGGTGCGATGGCGGGCTTCGAGCGCCAGTTGAATGCCCACGATGGCGAACATGCCGGCGGTAATATCGGCGACGGAATGGCCGGAGCGGACTTTCTCGCCTCCCTCGACGCCGGTAGTGGAGATGAGACCGCTGGAAGCCTGGACGATGAGGTCCATGGCCGGGTCGTCGCGGGAGGGTCCGGTTTGGCCGTAACCGGAGATGGCGCAATAAATAAGACGGGGATTGCGGGCGCGGACGGCGTCGTAGCCGAGGCCCAGCCGAGTCATGGTGCCGGGGCGCATATTCTCAATCAGGATGTCGGCGTGCTCGACGAGATCGAGAACCACGGCGAGCCCGGCGGGCGTTTTCAGGTCGATGGCGAGACTGCGTTTGCCGGAGTTCAGGGCGAGAAAGTACGACGCCTCTCCACCGGTGAAGGGCGGAGCCCAGGATCGGCCGACGTCGCCGGTAGAGGGATCTTCAATCTTGAGAATTTCCGCGCCGTATTGGGCTAACAACATGGTGCAATAGGGGCCGGCGAGGGCGTGGGAGAAATCAAGGACACGCAGTCCTGTGAGCGGGGACATTAAAAATTCAGGATAGCGCGGTTGGATTATCCGGCGTAGATGATTTGATGGCCCAGGCGTTCCAGGCGTTTCGCCATCCTGATGCGGGCGTTGGGCCACCAGGATTTATGCGCGCCGAGGACGACAACCGAGTGGGGTTCGAGGACGGATTCAATTGATTTGCCGGCGTCCCGGACAAGGTGGATATCGACATGGGTTTCGATGGAGACGTTGGAGGCGAGGGTGTGGAAACGGCGGCGGGTGAACGGGAGGGGGACATTCGGCCGGTCCAGCGGAAGCGGATAGGGCACGATTTCAAGGACCAGGAGTCGAATGCGGGCCGAAAGGTCGTGCGCGAGGAGGGCGGCTGTTTTGAGCGCCTGAAGCGTTTCCGTGAGGGTGGTGTGGAGGACGACGACCTCCAGGGTGGCTTGTGCGGATACGATGGAGCGGGCGTGTGCTGCCATAGTTCGAGGGTATCCGGAAGGGCATAAATTAGGCCTAAAGAGTGTCTAAAAATGTTGTAGGCCTAACTCTAGCGGTTTGGCGGTAACTTTTCCGAAACAGCATTTCCTGGGTAGGCTCACCACAGTGGAGGCATACACATGCAAAAAATTCTTACTTTACTTCTGCCCGCAGCCCTTTGCGGCAGTTTCGCGGCAGCGCAACAATTTGGTTGCACGACGACCACCAGTTCCGTAACCGGGGCTTATGGTTACGTAGCGACCGAGGTGGCTTTAAGCGGGGTGACAATCACGCCACCGGGAACAAACACCCAGGTTTATAGCGACACTCCGCTGGGGACGCTGATCGAGGATATCAATGCGGGAGGCCAGTTTTGGCTGGCCGGGGTGCTGTACTTCGACGGAGCCGGGCACATTTCCATTGCCTCACCCACGTCTCCCGGATCGCAGACGCCGGTTGGCACCTATACCGTGAACAGCGATTGCACGATCACTGTGACGCTGTCGGATGTTTTTAATACGACGCCGACCAGCACGAACAATCCAAAGCCGACGTTGGGTAACACGAGTCTGATTGGTCTGGTGTTAGGCGGCGGAAGCGAAATCGATCTCACGGCGCCGCAATCCGCGACCAGCACCAATGACAACACGCCCCTGCTGGCCGGGCAGTTTGCTTCACGTCTGGTGATCCAACTGGTTCGGTCGCTGAATTATTGCAGCGCGTCGAGTTTAACCGGCTCCTACGGCCTGATTGGCACTGGTTTCGCATTGTTGAATACGGGAACGGAACAGCCGGCCACACTTTTCGCGGCGGTTAGCTTCGACGGCAATGGGAACGCGACGGCGCAGACGGTCTCCGCTGCATCTCCGCTGGGGAGTTTTCAATTGACTGGTACGTACACGGTGAATATGGACTGCTCGGGAAGCATGACGCTGAACGCTGTGCCGGCGTCATCCACGACAACTGGGACGGGAACTGGAACGACTACGACACCTCCGCCTGCGATTAAAGTGAGTTTCGTGCTTTCGCCGCCCGCCGGCGCGGCCGCGTTAAGCGGTTATTCAACGCGTCCGGCGATTGAATTTACGGCGTGGAACGGGATCGAGACGTTCTTCGGGCTCGGAACCGCGCAATAGAACACTGTCCTTTCGCAAGAGTGCCGGCGGATTTCGGAAGGATCCGCCGGCTTTCTCGTCTCTAGCTGGTCGCGGTATCGTTTTAAGTTACGATGCTCACTATTTTTCTGGCGACCTATGGAGCGGTCTTCGTTGCCGAGATTGTCGGCGACAAGCTGCTGTATACGACTGGCGTGCTGGCGGCGAGGTATCGGACGGTGCCGATCATGCTCGGCATGGCTCTGGCGTTCATGTTGAAGATGGGCGTGGCGGTGGTCGTCGGGGAACAGATCGGCAAGCTGCCTCCGCTGCTGGTGGCGTCGATCACGATGCTGAGTTTCATCGGCGTCGCAATCGCGCTGTGGAGAAAAGACATACAGCGGTCTGAGGGGCGTAGAGATAACACCGTCGGGAAGGCGATGATGATGTCCTTCGCGGCGATTTTCTTTTCCGAGTGGGGCGACGTGGGTCAGATCACCGCGGCGGCGATGGCGGTGGCGCATCCTACGGTGCCGTTGGTGGTGTGGATCGGCGCGGTCAGTGCGATGGTGACGAAAGGCGCGCTGGCAGCGACGTTGGGTGCGGGGATCCGGCAGTGGATTGTGAATCGCGTGTCGCCGAAGATCATCCGCTATGCGGGAGTGGCGGCGCTGCTGGTGCTTGGGATCTTATCGGTGATTGAGACGCTGACGGAAGGTCACGGTTGACCGCTGATATTGACCGGAAGGCGGCGATCCGGTTCATTATCTGCCTGGGCGTGGTCAGCATGTTCGCCGACATGACGTATGAGGGTGCGCACAGCGTGATTGGTCCGCTGTTGAGCGACCTTGGATCCAGCGCATTGCAGGTTGGCTTCATTGCGGGCGTCGGAGAAATGTTCGCGGCCAGTTTGCGTCTGTTCTCCGGCCGTTTAGCCGACAAGACGCGAGCCTATTGGACGATCGCAATTTTCGGCTACGCCATTAATATCGTGGTGGTGCCGGCGCTGGCGTTCGCGGGAAGCTGGAAATCGGCGGCATTGCTGATCATCGCCGAGCGTACGGGCAAAGCTTTGCGAGGACCGGCGCGCGATGTGTTACTTTCCGGCGCGACGCAGAAGGTGGGCCACGGATTCGGCTTCGGCGTGCACGCGGCGTTCGACCAGGCGGGAGCCGTGATGGGTCCACTATTTGTCGCGTACGCGGTAGCGAAGACGAATCATTTCGGTCCGGCGTTCCTGTGGCTGGCGGTTCCGGCGGTGGGCGCGTTCGCGGCAATGCTGGTGGCGCGAGCTCTGAATCCTGAAACCGAATTGAAGGCTCCCAAGCGGGTGGATCAGAAACTGCCTCCGGTGTTCTGGACCTACGTCGCGGCGGCGGGATTACTGGCTTGCGGATTCGTCGATTTCCCGCTGCTGGCGTTTCATTTTCAGAAGACGGGGCTGGTGGGGAAGGAGACGATTCCGCTGCTCTACGCGGGCGCGATGGGTGTGAACGGCATCACGGCGGTGATCTTCGGAAAATTATTCGACCGCTTCGGAGTATTCGCGCTGGCGGCGGGAATTTTAGTCTCGCTGATGGCGCTGCCGCTGGGATTTTTAGGCGGCCACGCGGCTGTGTACGCGAGCATCGGGTGCTGGGCGACGGGCCTGGGCGCGCAGGACGCATCGCTGCGCGGAGGGATCGCGCAAGTGGTGTCGATGAATAAACGGGGCGGCGCGTTCGGCGCGTTCAATGGAGTCTACGGCGTGATGTGGTTCGCGGGGAGCGCGGTGATGGGGTTGTTGTATGAGCACTCGCTAGTCGCGCTGGTGGCGTTCGGAATCGCGGCGCAATTGGTCGCGGCGGGGATGTTTGTGTGGCTGAAGAGATCGCTGGCGGAGGCGGCGAACTAACCCATTTCCGCGATGCCAGAGAGTGCCACTGGCTTGCGATTCGGAAATTCGGCGACTAACGACAAACGGCCTCCCATCGCCTCCACGTATCCTCGCAGCGTCGAGATAAGAAGATCGCTTCGCTGCTCCATACGGGAAATCTGTTCCTGGCGGACGCCGAGGGTCCTGGCCAACTTGACTTGGGTCAGCTTATGGGCTCGCCGAAGCTCGCGGAGCGACAACTCCTCCGCCATTAGAACCGCGGCGCGTTTCTCCACCTTCTTGCGTTGCGCGGGGCTCAGTTTATTAATGATGTCGTTCACATTTCTGGGCATAATTACTTGTCCTCACTTTCCTTCAGCCGGTCGAGATGAGCGTCAAATCGCTTATCAGCCTTGGCGATGAGCTGCCTGTAGAATCGCCTTTGGCTTCCACCCGATTTGTCGCCGACGACCAGCAGGATCGCTGTGCGCTTCGGATCGAAAGCAAAAGCGACGCGCCATTCGCCGCGTTCTGCCGCGAACCGGAGTTCCTTCATATTGACGTGACGGGAACCGTAGAGTGTATCGGCGCGCGGCCGTCCCAATTGCTGGAGGAGACGGGAAAGCGCGAGAATTTCAGTCCGTACTTCTGTACGCAGTTCGAAAAACTCAGGCTCGAACTCGTCGCTCATTTCGACCACCCGCGGTACACTAACAATTATGCTCTACACGGTATATGATGTCAAAAGCATACTCAGTGTCGAGCGCTCAATAGAGTCTAAGAGCCCGGCAACCGCGCGGATCGCCGGACATAAGCGTTACGTCCTGGTATTCCGGGCAAATAGGGCCTTGACTCGAATTCTCTCTTCTATGTCAGGGGGATTCTGGTTTGTCCGCCATGTTCCCATCTTAGGCTTGCGCCTCAGGTCGATAACGCGAGACAATTCCCGGATTAGGAGGCGGTCCGGTGTTCTTGCGTCGCAATTCGGAAATTCCGCCACTAACGCCAATATCGCCGCCGTGGACTCGTCGTTTGGCCCAAACCAAGAACTAGGCGTCTTTTCGTTCCTGATCAACGGAGTAACGGAAGGTACCAACGATCGCCTGGCCTAGCAGTACTGTGCTGAGTACATTTTCAGGGTCATTCAGCGTGCCAACTGCCGGCACTTACCAGCTTGAGATTCTCATAACCCGGCCCTTCACGAACGACCTCGCGGCGGCGAACTCAACACCCGAGCAGTTTTTGGATAACGTGAGTATTTCCGGCACTCCTGTGCCTGAGCCTTCAACCTTCGCTCTCGGGACGCTGGGAGCCGCGGGATTGGCGCTGGCTCGTTTCAAGAAGTCCGCCCATGGCGGCAGGTAGAGGATTCTTTGACAATCCTGCGCCTTCGATTGGCGCCGCGCCGCCTTTGACGTCCTACTAATTCGTGAGATTTTTCCAGCTTCACACCACTACTTCAAGTGCAGCCCGCACGCGCGAAATCCGATCCACAGGCCGCGCACGCCGCGATTGAGCGATTTGTTCAGTCCAGCCGGCAGCCGGTGCTGTTTGAGCCTGGGGACGATCCTTTCTCGATCACGCCGGCTACGTTTTCATTGACCGCACGCGGCGGCGGAGTGACGATCGAATGCTGGAACGACACGAAAAATCTCGTACGGAGAATTCGCGGCATCCGCAGCGAGCGTCGCGGCCGGCTGGAGATTGAAATTGAGCGATTCGGCGCGCTGGCCGGCACGTTAACGCTGCTCGACCTGGCGGATCCTTCGAATCGCGATGCCGACCGGCGCGGGGCGCGGCTCAAATATCGGGAGCGGTTTCGCAGTTCCCTGCAACGCCAATTTGCCGGCTATCGCGTGGCCGAACTGAGCACTGAACAGGATCTACAGCACACCTTGTCGCCCAGTTTTCCGAGAGCGCTGCTGCGGCGCGGGACTTCGGGGATCGCGGCGATTGGCGCGTCTGAGGATGCGCTTTCGCCCAATGATGCGCTGAGCTTCGGATTGATCTGGCTCGACCATCTGCGGCGCCGCGACCCGAAAATCGCCATCAACTCGCTGGCGATTTTTCTTCCCGCCGGATTCGAGAACACCACCTGCCATCGCGTCCGCCATTTGAGCCCGAGCGCCGCGCAGTACCTGATTTTCGTCCATCAGGCGAACGACGAAGCGCAGGTGAACCCGCTCGATTATCAGAATTTCGACACTCGCCTGCCCATCGCGATGCAGCCTCTACACGGAGCGTCGTTAAGAACGCTGGAGTGGGTGGACCGCATGCTGGCCATCGACGGAGTGGAGCGGCGGGACCGGCCGGATGGCTCCGTCAGTCTGGCTGTGCGCGGACTGGAATTCGCGCGCATCGCCGGCGACGAGTTGCTGTTCGGGCTGGACCGCAAACACGCGGCGGGCGGCGACTCGCACCTGATGGAAGCCGAGCGCATCGCCCAGGAGCTGGCGCGGATGCGCAATTTCCACGCCATCGACCGCTCCAATCCTATTTATATGCGGCATCCCGAAGCCTGGCTGGAATCGCAGGTGCGGAGGCAAATTGAAATGCTGGATGCGATGATTTACCGGCATCCTCTTTATGGCCAAGTCCCGCAGTTCGCGGCGGGCGAGCGCGGAATTATCGACCTGCTGGGCGTCGATCGCGACGGACGCCTGGCCGTGATTGAGTTGAAGGCGGCGGAGGATATCCATCTCCCTTTACAGGCGCTCGATTATTGGATGCGGGTGAAGTGGCACCTCGATCGGGGCGAGTTTGCTGGGCGCGGGTATTTTCCCGGGATTGCGCTCACAAACGCGGCGCCCAGGCTGCTGCTGGTGGCGCCGTCAATCGAGTACCATCCGACGAATGAAACTATTTTAAAGTACTTTTCCACAGAGGTCCCTGTCGAAAGGATCGGCGTCGGGTTAGAATGGAGGAAGGAACTGCGGGTGATGTTCCGGTTCCAAACTGCGCTATGTCCTTTCCTGTCCTCCGCCAGATCAAAGGAGCCCTCTCCAGCCTGAACCCGGCGTCTGTACGGGAAGCCGCGGATCGTGAGGTTAGAATTTCCCTGATCGCAGCATCGCCCGAAGCGATGGGGCGCATGGAGACGTTTTTCGCTCCGCCTCATTTCTCGATGGAGCGCCGCGCGGAGGCGGTCCGCTTGCTGGTGCGCGGTCCGGCGCTGGGATGCGACCTGGAAATTTACGATTCCGCCCTGCTCCGGCCCAGCAAAGGATTTGCCCTCGATCTGGATGCTCCCGACGATGGCATCCGGCGCATCCTGAAAAAGCGCGAAGACCTGATGCTGCCGCTGGCGCGTAATCTCTATCCGTTCCGCAAGCCCGCCGCGCATAAAATTATCCGCGCCGTCGCCAAGGAAAACGCGATGTTCAGCCTCGCGACGGCGATTCCCGATATCATCCCCAGCCTCGCGTCGATCCCCTGGGCAGTGGGCGAATTCACCTCCGACACGGCGTTCCTGACCATGAACCAGATCCGCATGGCGTTCCAATTGGCCGCTGTCAGCGACCGGCCGATCGGGTATCGTGAGCAAAAATCCGAAGTGGCCTCGATCATCGCGGGCGCATTCGGATGGCGCGCGCTAGCGCGGGAACTGGTGGGCAAAGTGCCCTTCGGCGGCGGACTAATTCCAAAAGCCGGCATCGCATACGCCGCGACGTTCGCAATCGGGCTGTCGCTCGAACGCCTCTATCGCCTGGGCTACGGATTCAGCCGCGATGAGCGCAAAGCGGTCTACGAAGAAGCGCTGGAGCACGGCAAGCAGATCGCCGGCATGCTGCTCGATTCGGTGCGGCAGAAAAAAGCGGTTTAAGAGCACGCGTCTCTTCCTCGGGCCACTCATCGGATGAAGGTCAGGGACGCAATCAAGCGTATCGAGTCCGATGGCTGGAGGCTTACGCGGACGCGCGGAAGTCATCGTCAATACCACCATCCTATGAAGCCAGGTACGGTTACGATTGCAGGTCATCCTTCGGTTGATTTGGACCCGAAGACTGAGAAGTCTATACTGAAGCAGGCAGGGCTGCAATGAGCAAATACACAGTTTTCTTTGAACCGACCGCCACCGGCTATAGCGCGCACGTTCCGGACCTTCCGGGTTGTGTGGCGGCGGCCTCGACGCTCGAAGAGACGCGCCAACTCATGCGGGAGGCGATAGAGTTCCATATCGAGGGTATGCGGATGCACGGTGAAGCTATCCCTGAACCGACGCCGCACGTCGAACAAATCGAAGTGCTGGCATAAGGGATTGGAAGAGGGGTAGTTCCGGTGGAGGAGAACGTAAGATAGCTTCCCGCAGTCAGGTTCAGGCCGTTCGACGCGAGCTCGGGGCTGTTGGCCGGACCCGTATCGACGGAGGTGAAGCCGCCGTTGAGAATCGTTCCGTTGGGTTGTCCCGCGAGCCAGAGACGGCCGCGAAAATTGCCGCGTCTCCAAACCGGGCGATCGATAACTTCATCTGAAAACCCGCCATTGGCGCCCAAAAATTTCAGAGGGAACCCACCCAAAATGAGCGGGAGTGATCGCACGATTCCCACCATCGGACACCGCCTTCAGAAATCGTGTTGGGCGGACTCGACTTAGGCTGGCACGAAGTCTGCATACCAGAACCTCATGCGGTTTATGCAGGATTTGCGCTATGCGTTTCGAATGTATGGAAGAACCCCCGTCTTCACGGCAGTTTCCGTGCTTTCGTTGGCATTAGGCATCGGTGGAAATGCCGCCATGTTCAGTTTAGTCAACGCCTTATTGGTTCGCCCCTTGCCGTACGCCCAACCGGAGCGCTTGGTTCGCATCACAGGAATCTATCCCCGCGCGGCTCTGCCGTTTTTTCAGGGACAGTCTCATGCCATGGAGGTTGCCGCGCTCAGTCCCGGCTCGGAATTTAACCTCACGGGCCAGGGGATGGCCCCGACCCGCGTCACCGTAAGCAGTGCTTCTCCGAACTTCCTTTCCGTCCTCGGGACTTCCGTCGGCAGAGGAAGAAATTTCAACGCCGGCGAGGATTCCCCCGGACGCGACGCCGTTGTTATCGTCAGCCAGCCATTTTGGAAAGAACGCCTGGGGAGCGACCCCTCGGCGGTCGGCCGCACCATCCGTCTGAACGGCGTGGATCGCGAGATTGTGGGAATCATGCCAGCCGGTTTTAACTATCCTTCAGCGAAAATACAGCTATGGATTCCCCTGCGCCTCGATCCATCCAACTTTCTGGAATATTGGGGCACCGAATTTATGCCTTTGATCGGGCGCCTTCGCGCCGGGGACACCGTCGGCGGGGCGCAAGTCGAGATTCGCGGGCTGGTGTCCGCATTCCGGGCGACATTTCCTTATCCGATGGCTCGCGACTGGAACGCGGATTCGACCGCGATTCCTCTACAGACCGATATTGTCGGCAATGTCCGCAGCAAGCTGATCATCCTGCTGACTTCTGTCGGGCTGGTGCTGCTGATCGCCTGCGCCAATGTCGCCAGCCTCCTGTTGGCGCGGTCGACAACTCGCCGCAAGGAATTGGCTTTGCGCGCCGCTCTGGGCGCTGACCGGTCGCGAATCATTCACCAGCTATTGACGGAAAGTATCGGACTCTCGCTCACCGGCGCCGCGCTGGGCATTCTTCTGGGTCTGGGTGCGCTTTCGTTTTTCAAATCTTTGCTGCCGGATTCTTTGCCCGGCCTGGCCCAAGCCGCCATCGACTGGCAGATCGTTGCCGCCGTCGCCGTACTGGCTCTGCTCACGGGTTTGATTTCAGGGATCGTGCCGGCGCTGAGCGTCTCCCAGGTCGACATGACGGAAACGATGAAGACCGGAAGTCAACGCTCTACTTCAGGCTTTTGGGCGCGGGCGAGAGGCCTGATCGTGGCCGGCGAAGTCGCGCTCACGCTGGTGTTGCTGGTCAGCGCCGGACTTCTGCTCCGAAGCTTATACAAGCTTTCGCAAGTGGACCTGGGATTCGACCCATCCGGCGAGATCGCGGTCCAGATCAGCCCGAACGAGTTGTTGTGTAATGATCGTGCCCCCTGCATCGCCTTCTACGACCGCCTGCTCCAGCGCAGCACCGACATTCCCGGTGTGACCGACGCCGCCATCGCAAATTCGGTGCCCCTCGATGGCCAACTCCCGACCCTTCCGGTCGATGTGGAAGGACATCCCAAAACGGCCGAGCATCCCGCGCCGATGTTGTGGCTGAGCGCGGTCAGTCCGGACTATTTGCGCATGACGCGAGTTCCACTTCTTGAAGGCCGTTACCTTGCGCGCTCGGACGGTCCCCATTCAGCGGGTGTTGTCGTGATCTCCGCCGCAACCGCCAAGCATCTCTGGCCGGCGGAGAGCGCCATTGGAAAGCACATTAAGCCGTCGAACAGCCAGGAATGGCGCACCGTGGTCGGCGTGGTTGGCGATGTCCATCACTACACGATGAGCAGCGCTTTGCCCGCGTGGGTGGCGGGCACGATTTACATGCCCTATGCCCAATCCGTGAGGGACGACGGCCGGATTCCCGCGGCCATGACTCTGGTCGTCAAAACCCAGTCGGACAACGCCCGCGTGAGAGCCGCCCTTCGGGAATTAGCGGCGAGTCAGGATCCGACAGTGCCAGTCGGGCGCGTTGAATCCCTGGCCGCGACCGCGGCGCAATCGATCGCGGATTTCCGTTCCTCGATGCAGGTCTTCCTGGGTTTTGCCGCCGTGGCGATCCTCCTCGCGGCGATCGGGATCTACGGCCTGATGTCGTACTGGGTCAGCCAGAGAACCTATGAGATCGGCTTGCGCATGGCGATCGGCGCGACCCGCACTCGCATTGTCGGCATGGTGCTGGCGCAAGGCTTACGAGTTTCCGTCTACGGCGTCATCGCCGGCATTCTGACAGCCACGCTATTGACTCGCTTCCTGGCCTCGATGCTGTACGGCGTGGGAGAAACAGACACGCTCACGTTCGTGCTCATGACCGGTCTTATTTTAGGAGTCGCGGTCTTAGCCACAGCCTATCCAGCCTGGAGAGCCGCTCGAATCGATCCCATAAACTCATTACGAGCCGACTAATTCTTTTAATAATCGGTCTGTGGGGCGCCGCCATGCGCTGAAAACGCCCGACGCTTCCAGATCGCTACCGAGCCGTGACCAAAGGGAGCAGTGTCTTGGTGGATATTTTCGAGAGTGTGACGGGCGATAAAAATTCGAGGGCACTTTTCCGCTCCCATTTTCGTCCAACAATTCTATGGACGCCTTTCTGAAGGACATAAAGCACTCGATTCGCATGTTTCTGAAGAATCCGAGCTTTACATTGACCGCGATCGCCGCGCTCACGCTGGGAATCGGCGCCAATACCGCCATTTTTTCAATCGTCAACGCGGTGCTGCTGAAGCCGGTGCCGTTCCCCGATCCGGACCGGCTGGTGATGCTCATGAATACCTCGCCGGAGGGATCCTTCGGCGGGGCGTCGCCCGCCAAATTTCAGCACTGGCGCTCGCAAACGGCGGTCCTTCAGGATGTGGCCGCCTACCGGACAGGCGTGGTCAACTTTACCGGCGGCGAAGTCGTCGAACAGTTCCATTCGGCGCAGGTTTCGGAGGCTTATTTCCGATGCTTCGGCGCGCCGATCATTCGCGGGCGAACCTTTTCCGCCGCAGAAGACGCGCCCAAAGGCCCTAAAGTCGCGCTGATCAGCGCCGGGTTGTGGCAGCGCCGCTTCGCCTCCGATCCGCAGATCCTGGGCCGCACAATCTCGCTGAGTGGAGATTCGTACGTGATCATCGGCATCGTCGGCCAGAACTTCGACGTGCGTCAGTTCGGCCCGCCTCCGGACGTCTGGGTTCCGTTTCAGCTCGACCCGAACACTACCGACCAGGGCCATTATTTTCAGGTCGCGGGACGCTTGAAGCCGGGAGTTCCCCTGGCCCAGGCCAAGAGCCGTTTGCAGGTTTCCGCCAAGGAATATGTGACTAGATTTCCGGATTCGCTGGGCAAGAACGGCAGCTTCAGTGTGACCCCAATGCGGGATGCGCTGGTTCAAAATGTTCGCACCTCCCTGCTGGTGCTGGTGGGCGCGGTAAGCTTCGTTTTGCTGATCGCCTGCGCCAACGTGGCGAACCTGCTGCTGGTGCGCGCGACGGGGCGCAAGCGGGAAATCGCCATCCGGACCGCGATCGGCGCCGGGCGCGGGCGCATTATTCGCCAATTGCTGACGGAGAGCGTGTTGCTGTCGCTCGCGGGAGGAATTTTCGGCCTGGGATTGGGATACCTCGGCATCCGCGCGCTGATGTCCGTGAATACCGCCGGCCTGCCGCGCGTCGGCGACGCCGGAGAATTGATCGGCATCGATTGGCGCGTCCTCGCGTTTACGCTCGCGGTATCGATCACCACCGGAATTGTGTTCGGGCTGATCCCCGCGCTGCAAGGCTCGCGCACGGAACTGAATACCGCATTGAAAGATAGCAGCAGCCGCTCCGGCACCGGTTTCCGGCAGAATAAAACGCGCTCCATTTTGGTGGTGGTGGAGATGGCGCTGGCGGTGGTTTTGCTGGTTGGATCGGCGCTGCTGATCCGCACCTCGATCGCGCTCCAACGCGTCGACCCCGGCTACGACACCAGCAATATAATCACCATGCAAATGTCTCTCACCGGTCCAAAATATCTGAAGTCCATGGCAGTGGAACAGACGGTTCGCGACGGCGTGGAGCGTATCCGCGCGATTCCCGGCGTGATCGGCGCGACCGCAACGTGCTGTGTGCCGTTGCAAGGCGGCTACGGATTGCCATTCCAGATCGTGGGCCGTCCGCTGACCGATGGACAGTATCACGGCGGCGGCGAATGGATCACCTTATCGCCCGGATTTTTCGAAATCTACAAAATTCCGGTAAAGCGCGGCCGCACTTTCTCCCAGCGTGACGATGATAAGGCTCCGGCGGTGGTCGTGATCAATGAAGCCATGGCGAAAAAGTTCTGGAAGGACGCCGATCCTCTGAAGGACCACCTGATTATCGGCCGCTGGGGAATGAAGGAGTTTCAAGACGAGCCCGAACGCCAGATCATCGGCGTCGTGGGCGATGTGCGCGATGGAAGCTTGAATTCCGATCCCGGACCAACCATGTACGTCCCGCAGGCGCAGGTGCCCGATCCTGTCAATGCGTTGAATGTGCGCATCTCGACCATGGCGTGGGTCATCCGCACGCAGTCCGCGCCGCACGCGCTCATTTCGCCGATCCGCGAACAATTGCGCCAGGTTACCGGACTGCCCGTGTCCGACGTTCGATCGATGGACGAAGTGGTGAATTTATCGACCGCGCGGGAGCGCTTCAACATGCTGTTGATGAGTGTGTTCGGATGCTCGGCGCTGCTTCTGGCTGCGATCGGAATTTACGGATTGATGGCGTATAGCGTGCAGCAGCGCACCCAGGAAATCGGCATCCGCCTGGCGCTGGGCGCGACCTCTGGACAAGTGCGCGGAATGGTGGTCAATCAAGGCATGCTATTGGCGATTGTAGGCGCGATCATCGGCCTGGGCTCGGCATTCGCGCTGACGCGCTTCATCGAAAGCTTTCTATTCCGCGTGAAGGGCCACGATCCCCTAGTGTTCATCGCCGTCCCGCTGGTATTGAGCGCGATCGCATTTCTAGCAGTCTGGTTTCCAGCCCTGCGCGCCGCCCGGATCGAGCCGGTGGAAGCATTGCGCTACGAGTAAACTCACTGAGTCATGACACAACACAAGTGTTATACTCAGTCGTGACAAGCAGCGAGCTGAAGCGGTGGCTCGAGAAGAGGGGATGCAGTTTTTCCCCGGCGAAGGGCGGCCACTTAATCGTTCGGCTGGCGGCCAAAACGACAATTCTTCCGATGCACGGCAAGAATCACGAATTGCCGACCGGCACTATGCACGGGATCAGAAAGGCGCTTGGCCTAAAGTGAGGTGTTTCTATGATTACGTACGCCGTTAAATTAGAACGCGAGGGAGCCAGGGTTCTGGTATCGTTCCCCGATTTCCCAAACGTCCACACGTTCGGCGATGACGAAGACGAGGCGCTGGTCCGCGCGGTAGACGCGCTTGAATCTATGCTCATGGCCATCATCGAGGACCGTAAGGATATCCCCGAACCAAGCCGCGCCAAGCGAGGCCAAAGCACAATAACACTTCCCGCTCTGACCGAGGCAAAGATCGAACTGTACCGGCAAATGCGCGCCTCAAAAGTAGGGAAGGCAGAACTGGCGCGCCGGCTTTATTGCCACCTCCCGCAAATCGACCGCCTCCTCGACCTGAGCCATGGATCACGTCTCGACCAGATCGAGCAAGCTCTGTTGGCGGTGGGAAAGCGCTTGACGATTTCGTTCGAGGATGCTGCGTGAAGGATCTGAGGGACGGGCTTTCTGGCGCGCTCTGCGGGCTCAAGCAAATCGCGAACGGATCAAACCGTCCCGAACCAGCGAATGATGGGCCTCGGGACGAGCGGGACCAGTCTCGTCCGTCCCGGGCACGCCAGCCCGGCGCGCGGCCCGGATTGAGCCGGTGGAAGCATTGCGGTACGAGTAAATCAAGGAGGCCTCACACGGGGACGGTCTCGTCCCACTTTGCCCACAGACTGCCTCAGTTCTTCCCCAGGGCCTTGAGAGCTGACTTCTCGATGGCGCTGTCCGCCCGCCCGGTCCAGGAATCGACGACCGTTCCGTCGCGCCTCACTAAAATCAGCGATGGAACCTGAGGGACCTGAACACCACTCTCCGGCTGGGACAATGCCCTGTCCACGGAGATCCCGTTGGAAGCAAGGTATTCGCGATTCACGTCGGGAGCCTCACCGCAAACCGCGACCACTTGGGCTCCAACCCTTCGCGCCGCGTCAACGACATTCCGGTAGATGGGCATACTCGCAAGGCAGTACGGGCATTTGCTGGATGTAGCGATGATAAGCGTCCGTGAGGCGCCTGGAAGATTGAGGGGAGGGCTTTGCTTCGATAAGCTGTCCAGCGTTGAACAATCTCGGAATGGTGTTCGACCTATTCACATGTCGATAGGCGAATTCCCTACCACCACGGCGCAGGCGATCGCCAAAAGCACGTTGGCGCATTTCTCAAAGAACGAAGCCATCAATGTCCCCCTTTCCTCTGCCCAGTTTCGCGGTGGCTCCTAGAACCATGCCGGGCTGGTGAGCCCTCACTATTCGCCCAGCGAGCACGCACGGGAACGCTCCTGGAATCGGCCTCGAAATCCGCCGACTCAATTCTCGGTCGGAACCCGCTCGATGTGGTCGATTACAATCGTAGCGACCGATTCTTTCCTGGAATCTAGCCTGAGTCCTAGCAACTCTCGAAGGGCCGTAAAAATGCCAGAGCTTCCCATCGCGCTAGCTGGGGCAGGGGCAGAGCCCCCACCCACCGAACTAAAGTAGGGATCCGGCCTCTCCACGGCTTGGTCAGGCACCCACGAGATCTCGACGTCAAATGTACCCTTGAGGCCCGTTTGGTTCTCCACCGGTGCCCCGAGCCTGTTCGAGAGATAACGAGTGAGGGCCGCCATACCCATCGAGCCCGCGATCGAGGACGCACCAAACCGAACTTGGCCCAAACCGGGGGAATCCGGATCGGTCTGCTTCAGCTTTGGGCCGCCCTTGTCCACCACTAACGCGTAACCGGGAACCAGGCGATTCTCTTTATGAGCGACGAGTTTGAATCTCTCAACCAGCAACGCTTCCAGCATCGCAGGGAGCTGATCCTTGCCGATGCCTTCTAGAATCTTGGCCGAAATGGAAAAGCAGTCCTGGTCCAGCCACGAGGGTCCGACAATATGATCCATTTTCACCTTGAAGGCTTCCATGATCACGACCGTTAGCGGATCGCCGTTTAGATTGACGAGGCTGCCGTCGATGGAGTTCTGGACGGTACACCGTTCCGCTCGCCTCACCGAGGCCACTTCGAAGCGGGGTTGTCCCCGTCCCGCTTGTGGGCTGCGAGAAACGTCAGAAGCGTCGCCATAGCCCACCGCAATGGCCAAAAGGGACGTCGCGTCTTCATGTGTTTCAATCTGGGCAGTTACTGCAGGTGTAATATGTAAGGTTGCAGTAGGAGCCCAAGCCGCAGTTGGCGATGCAATTAAGGGTGCAGCTACCTCCGCAGTATACCTCAGCCTGGGAATTGTCTATGGCACCGGTCATCATTAATGCACCATTAATGCACCGAACAGCGCCCGAAGAATGGTGCGTTTTGTGGAGCTGAGTTTCATAATTTACCTCCCGAAAAAGGGATTTTACTGAGAGGGCAATAGATTGTCAATAACATTTATTGTCGATTAAATATCCCAGTGACCCGACGCTATTTGGCCCCTCACGTCGCTCTGTCGAACGAAGCTAGGCGCCCGCGCCAAGCCAAATTGATCCGCCCGTCGATCGCGGCGTCCCTCGTTTGCGTCCAATTGGGTGCACAAATCCATCCTGCGGAGCTTTTAAATGGCTCGTGATCTCGGGTAAATAAGCAGCCATTGCGGATTCTATTCCGCCTGCAGCGTGATCGCCGGGTAGATCTGGGTCGCGCGACGGGCGGGAATTGTGCACGCAATTAAGCTGACAATCGCCAGCACCAGGGACCTTGAAGGACGGACGAGATCGTCCTCCGTTGTGTGCCGTGTTCGTTCACCGGCGCCCAGCTCTCCAACATTTTTGGGATCGAGACGAGTCTCGACACCCGGGTGGAGGCGCATCAGCTGCACGTTCGTAGACTGCTCAGAGCTTGTGGGGCCGCCATTTTTGGCGGCTTTGCAAGTCTACAGCAACTCTGAAATCGCTCTAATGATTTCGCTGAGACGTGCCTCTAATGCTTCACAACCTTGCCACCCTTCATCACAAAAGCGACCTTGCGGACCGCTGTGATGTCTTCGAGCGGATTACCTTCCACCGCCACTAAATCGGCAACGAACCCCGGCGCAATCGTGCCTATTTTATCGCCCAGTCTCAGGGACGCCGCCGACACCGACGTTGCGCTCACAATCGCGTCCATCGGCTGATCGCCGCCATCTTTCACTCGATAAATAAATTCTTCGAAGTTGCGCCCGTGCGATCCCGCTACCGCGTCCGTGCCGAACACGATCATCACATGATGCGCGCGGGCGCGGCGCAGCACGTCCGAGACCATGGGCAGAGCCTTCTCCATGTACGCGAATCCTTCGTCGTTATAGTTGCCAATGCCGAGATACTTCGGTTTATTTTCGATATAGTTATGCAGCACCAGAAAGTTCGGGTCGAAGAACACGCCCTTTTCGCGCATCAGATCAAGCGTCGCATCGTCGAGCATCGTTCCATGCTCGATCCCTGTACACCCCGCGAGAATCGCCGCGCGTGCGCCATCGGTGGCGTGGGCATGGACCACGGCTCGTAAGCCCTGCGCCTTCGCTTCGCCGCAAGTGGCGTCGATCTGCTCGGTCGACATCGTCTGCTTGCCTCCATCGCGAATACTGGCCGTGGCGAACAATTTCACCACGTCGGCGCCATCCTTCTTGAGCTGACGGACCATCTCCCGCAGCTTCTCAGGACTGCCCGAATTCTCATTGATCTGCCGCAGGGAAGTGAGGATGCGCGGACCTTCGCGCTCCCCGGCGTTGATCGAATCGCGCAAAGGACCATCGGTAAGCGCGCCCAGGCTCTGGATCGTGGTGAAGCCGGCCAGCAGCGTCGCCTTCACGTTTTCAGCCGCGTAGTGCAGCGCTTGCTCCGGCGTCTCGCGACCCTGAAAAAAACGTCCGTTTTCGTCGAAATGCCAAGTCGGATGGGTGTGCGTGTCGATCCAGCCCGGCATCAGCGTCATGCCCTTCAGATCGTAATCAGCCTTCGCGCGGTTGCCTATTTTGACGATGCGGGAGCCTTCAATCGTCACCGTCGCATCGCGTACGATGCCGCCTTTTCCATCCAACATGCGGTCCGCGTGAACGACGATCGTCTGCGCGCCCGCAGCCACCGCAATTGCGAACAAAACAAGTTTCATGGACAGAAGTTAACACATGCGAGACTCGTCTCGACGCCCGGTGATCTAGTTCCGATTGCCCTGCGGCTCCGTGCGCCCGGCCAGAGGCCTGACTACTTTGCCGCCGCATACGCCTACTCCGGTATTCATCAGCGCGTTCAGGAAATTGTAGAGAACGTTGTAGACCATCTGCTCCGTCACCGGAGCTTTATTCGGCAGGCGGAAACTGACCGGCAGCTCTTTATTAATCTGCAACCGGATCGAATGCGGCAGCGCGCGGCCCTTCTGATCGCGCTGATTGGCCAGTTGAATCGGAGTTTGCAGCACGCTGCCGCTCAGCCCGTCCACGTAAAACTGGCAGCGCGAGAACCAATGCACATTGGCCGGATCGGCCGCGTCGAACAGCAGCAGAGGCGTCTGCCGGCCTTCCGCGTTCAGGTCGATCACGACTCTGCGCGATTGATCGTCGAGCCGGAATTCAAAACCGGCCTGGCGCGCGATGTTCTCCAGAAACTCAGGATCGAGCTCCAGTAGCAGTAGTTTGTTCGCGCCAGCTTTCAGGACCTGCATCTGAAGACATTCTAGCAGCCGGTATAGTGGAAATACATACACGTGAGTAAAAGTCTTGTATTATTCGATATCGACGGCACCCTGCTGCGCCGCGCCGGCCCGCATCATCGGGAGGCGCTGGTCGAGGCCGTGCGACGCGTCACCGGTCTCGAAACCACCACCGATAATATAGCGGTGCAAGGCGCGCTCGACGGCGATATTCTCGCGCAGATGCTGGCGAATGCCGGCGCGACGCGAACGCTGATCCGTCGAAATATGATGGCGATGATCGAGCATGCGCAGAGAATTTATGTCCGCCGCTGCCCCGATCTGCGCAGTAAAGTTTGTCCCGGCGCGCGCATGCTGCTTTATCGCCTGTCGCGCCGCGGAGTGACGACGGGCCTCGTCACCGGCAACCTCACCCGCATCGGCTGGAAGAAAATGGAGCGCGCCGGCTTGCGCCAATACCTCCACTTCGGCGCCTTCGCCGAACTCGCACGGGACCGCGCAGGCCTGGTGCGAATCGCAGTGCGGCAGGCGCGCAAGGAAGGCTGGATCGATGCCGATAGCCCCGTCGCGCTGATCGGCGACCACCCCAACGACATCCACGCCGCGAAGGCCAACCGCGTCCGCTCCATCGCCGTCGCCACCGGAGTGGTCGGAGCCGCCGAATTAGCCGGACACTCGCCCGACGTGCTGGTGCCCGATTTGCGGGCATTGTCGATGGAGGAATTGTTCGGATGAAGAAACTCGCCCTTCTCGCCGTCCTCGCGCTAGCCGCATGCACCTCGCCCTCCGGTGTGAAAGTCATCGTCGGAGCGAGACTGGTCAACCCCGGCCGCGAGCCCATCGACTACTCGGTGGTGATCATCGAAAACGGAAAAATCACCGCCGCCGGACCGCAATCGTCGACGCCGGTTCCAAAGGGCTCGGCCATCACCCGCGGTATCGGCATGACCATCGAGCCTGAGCCCGGCGGCAATCCCATCGAGCCCGGCAGCGCCGCCAATCTGATTCTAAAAGGCGCGACCGAGCGCAAAATGCATAACGGAGAATGGGTCCAACCGTGAAGCTGGCAATTCGCTTGCTTAAGCGCAGGTATGTCGACCACTACTGATGCAGATTTTGCTTTCCCCAAAGAGAAGAAAGAGCCCATCCACGACGCGGCTCATATCCGCAATGCCGTGGCCCGCTTCAACCAGGTGAAAGGAGTGAGCGATGCCGAACGGGACGCGGCTTGGAAGCGAATCGAGGCCGCGGCCAAGAAGCATGGCGTAGAATTGACGGAGAAAAGCTGGCACGAATTAAAATGAATGGCGTCCCCAGAGGGATTCGAACCCTCGTTACCGCCGTGAAAGGGCGATGTCCTAGGCCGACTAGACGATGAGGACGTTATTACCAGTGTAGACTACAGCGTCTTCAAATACGCGAGAACATTGTCGCGTTCTTCGTCGCTCAGCATATCGGAGAAGGAAGGCATTCCGTTCCCGCCCGCGTTCACGATCGCCTTGATGTTGGCATCGGTCGGCTTTTTGCCGTTGCCCAGCTTCTCTTTCTTAGTGAGCCCCTTCAAACCGGGACCCATTTTCTTCTCTTCGCTATCAGCGTTGTGGCACACCGCGCAATTGTCTTCGAATACGGCCTTGCCCTTCACGGCATCCCCGGCGGGCGGCGCCGCGATGACGCGTCCTCCGACTACCAGAGCGACTGCGAGGCAACTTGAAGCGATGATTCCTTTTTGCATATCTTCTAGTCTACAATTTTCGCATATGGCTCTCCAAATCGGCGACAAGGCACCCGAGATCAAGTCCGGCGCATTTCAGCTCTCGAAACTGAAAGGCAAGCGGGTGGTGCTGTTCTTCTACCCCAAGTCGGATACGCCCGGATGCACCAAGGAAGCGTGCGAATTTCGGGATCTTTCGAAGAAATTCGATAAGCAGGAGACGATGATCGTCGGCCTTTCCCCCGATAAACCGGAAGCGCAGGAAAAATTCGCCACCAAGTACGGCCTCCCCTACGCCTTCGCCGCCGACCCCGACCATTCGATCGCCGAAGCCTACGGCGTGTGGAAAGAAAAGAGCATGTACGGCAAGAAATACATGGGCATTGAGCGCACCACGTTCCTGGTAGGAGCCGACGGAAAGATCGCGAAAATTTTCCCCAAAGTGAAGCCGGAAGGTCACGCCGAGCAGGTGCTGGCGGCGCTGTCCGAGTAGTCGGCTGCTTCCTCGATCAGGCGTTCCCGGTTGCGGGCGCGGGTGTGCTGGCTGATTTGGCTGGCTGAAAAAACGAAGCCATTGTCCGATGGGTAGTAGGTTTCTCCTTTCGACTCATACATCTCTATGATGTTGATCAGATTGTCCAGATCGTGCTTTTCCTGGGCGCAGCGAATTTTCTGAAGTTCACGAAGTTGGATGACAGTTCTTTCGAACTGGCGCGACAGGCGCTGGCTGTGCATGCTCAAATTGGAGAGCGCCTTCGACTGACTCTCCAGTGCAGCGACGATCGACATGGCGCCCTGGACCTGCTGCGGCGAATCCGAGAAGGGGTTGGCTCCGCTGGCCATTCCGAGGGTGAGGAGATTTGTTTCGAGCGCGGCGACACGGTTGAGGCGCCAGGAGGCATCCGCCAAAGCTTGCACGAGATGGGCTTCGGTAGCGCCCTTCGGATCGTACTCGCTGGTAAAAGATTCCAGATGGGCCTGATAAGCCTGGAGATCTTCGGTGGGCATGACGACGATTTGGCCAGTGAGTCCGTGACGAAGAGCGTTCAGGGAAGATTTCTGTTTGCCGGCCTCGGTTTTGGGTCCGGTGGAGTACTGGGCATTTGCCCGGTTGATTTCGATTCGTGATGGTGTTGCCATGTTCGTTTCCTTTTCGGTTTGTTTGTAGCATCGAGGGAGTGGGGAGGGAGCGGGTGGAAGTGGAAAGTGATTGAAAGGCGGGGAGTTAGGTTGGGGGATGAAGTTGGGGATGGCTGCGGACTTCTTGCAACACGGTTTCACGGGGCTTTGCAATTCTCCGGGATCGGCGTTTTACCGGAGAGATTTCCGACAACGCCGTTTCCAGCCAATTGCGACATCGCCAGAGGAATTAAAATCTGAGCTTTGTACGAGTGGCCGACCATCCGGAAACAATAGCAGCATCCGCTCCCAAGGTCAAAGACGCGGTGCTAGGTGCTCAAGACAAGTCCTGGCTTAGACCTTCCATCGCGATTGCGGACATTCGAAGTTGGGGAAGCGCCGACGAGAGACCGACCACTGGCGATCGGGCTGGCATCACGGGACGTCTTTTGAGTTCGGCTGCACGATTCAGGCCGTCGTGATTGACCGCGTCGTCAAGCCGCCCGCGGACGAGATCGGGGTTCACCGCTGTCAGCCCTGCGCAAATGTCAGGAGCTACGGGTTACCTGGCTGACAATCTCCGGCGCCGCGCCGCACCGATGCCAGCAAGAACGGCGGCCATTGGGAAAATCATCGAGGGTTCCGGAGAGACGCTCACGATACTGAAATTGTCCATATAGGCGGAATCGTTGCCGTTTCCGAAACTATCAAAAAAAGCATCGCCGAAGGTGGAGATGTTCGCTCCCGTGCAAGCCGAGTTGCTGCCGCAGAAAGGGATGTTGCTCGCGAGCAGAGTACCGTTGAGACTGACGCTATAGGTCTGGGTGGCGATGTCGAACAGGAGATTGATATTCTGCCAAGCCGCGCTGTTAAATGCAGTCGCTTTGGTGAATGTGCCGATTTCCGAAGGTACTGCCGTGATGGCGTAGATGTCGCCGTTCGGCTCGATATTGATGCCACCGAGATAACCAACCAGGCCTGGGCCCAGGGCGCCAAATTGCCACTCGGTCTCCGTGCTGCTGGTGAAAATGGCGATGTGGGCGGAGAGGTCGATCAAGGGGCCGGAGG